>Ga0209508_1001682_pt1 | contig 16323 bp, 14 predicted proteins | sample AD_UKC129_MetaG_FD_184427 | JGI IMG/M metagenome (GOLD analysis project Ga0209508, IMG submission 184427) | Active sludge microbial communities of municipal wastewater-treating anaerobic digesters from Canada - AD_UKC129_MetaG (SPAdes) (version 2) | ecosystem: Engineered > Bioreactor > Anaerobic... | reverse complement strand
GGTTTGCCGTGGTAGCAGAAGAGATACGGAAGCTGGCAGAGCAGTCCAACAAACATACGAAAGACATCCAGGCCCAGTTGAACACCATATACAAGCAGGCACTCAGTTCAGCGGAACTCGCGGGTGAAGCAGAAAACATAATCAGGGAACAGAACAGCAGGGTTGCCCAGACGACAGAACTGTTTGAAAAGATAAGCACGACCACGGCGGAAATGACGGAGAACATAGTTACAGCCGGCACGATGATAGATGACATGAATAAGTTCAAGGAAAAAGTGCTCAACAGCATGGAGAACATCTCAGCTGTTTCGGAGCAGGTCTCGGCATCGACACAGGAAGTGTCCGCTTCTACCGAAGAACAGCTCGCATCCATCGAGGAACTCAATAATATGGCTGCGAAGATAAAGAAGCTCGCCGACGATCTGAGAACACAGATGGAGAGATTCACCATCTGACGGCAATATCCGGTCATGGAGACATAAAAAACACAGATGCCTTTGCATCTGTGTTTTTTGCTGTGGTGCTTCTGCACCTTATCGATCTTATCTCAGGACCTTTCTTTCCGTTGCCTGGGGATCGACGAACACCTTTATGAGGTCCTTGTTCGTCCTGAGCTCATGGAGAGCCTGTTCCAGTTCTTCCAGCGGAACGATCATCGAGAACATCGGCGTCGGGTCTATGCGCTTGTATTTGAGCAACGTAAGCACGTCGCCCCAGTCGTTTCCTATACCGGCGCATGAGCCGCTGACCTTTTTCTCGCCGAGTACGAACTCGTAAGGCGAGAAGCATGCCTTCTGGTCCGGCGGGCATATGCCGAAGGCCTCGACCTTGCCGCCTCTCCTGACCATGGCGAAAGCCTGTTCATATGTCTCGGGGGTTCCGACGGATTCCAGCACATAATCGGCTCCCACGCCACCGGTGAGTTTTTTGACTTCTGCAACCGGATCGTCCACCTCGTTGATGTTTATCGTGTAGTCGGCGCCAAGCTGTTTTGCCAGTCTCAGCTTTGACTCACTCCTGCCGATCACGATGACGGGAGCTGCACCGCGCAGTTTTGCAAGGGCTCCGTGCAGGATGCCGAGGCCTGTGCCGATGATCACGACACTGGAAGCGATCGAGAGGTCCATTTTCTTTGCAGCCTGCATAACAGCAGTGAGCGGTTCGACGAATGCCGCAGACAGGGAGTCCACTTCGTCAGGTATGAGGTAGCAGTTTTTCCACGGCGCCTTCACATATTCGGCAAAAGCACCGTCGGTGTGGATGCCCAGCTGCGTGAATGTTTCGCAGAGAAGGGCATCGCCTCTGCGGCAATAGTAGCAGGTACCGCAGGGGAGGCATATGTCGACCGCGACCCTGTCGCCCTTTTTCAGTCCTCTTGCATTGCTGCCGACTTCTTCGATGACTCCCCAGAATTCGTGCCCTGAAATCATCGGAAGGAATTCGGAGGCATATTCTCCTTTGTATATTTTCCAGTCGGTACCGCATATACCGCACATGGAAACCTTAATAAGCACTTCATCAGGAGTTATCTCAGGCACCGGGACCTGTTTCAGGACCATTTTGCCCGGGGCTTCGATTACCTGCGCTCTCATCATTCTTGCCATGTGTGTGTGACCTCCGTTTCATCAAAATATGCAGACTGTCTTGCGTCGATCCTGCAGCTTATTTTACGTCTTTGCCCTGGAACAGTTTGTCCTGACGGCCTTCGTACGGAGCATGGATCAGGAGCGGCTTGAGGTATGCAACTGTCTTCACTACGCCGTCCATACGGCTCATCGTGACGTCTTCGTGCTCGTAGCTGAGTACGTAATTGTATCCTACCATGGCCAGTTCGGTGATGACCTTCTTCCACGGCACGCTGCCCCATCCGGGTATCCTGAACCTGTATGCACGGTCGAGCCTCTGCCATTCTCCTGCCATCAGTATTCCGCCGACCGGGAGGTTATGTTCGACGATCTCTCCGTCTTTTGCATGTACGTGGAATATCCTGTCTCCGAGCCTGTCTATGAAGTTTTCTACCCTGAGACCGAGATAAATCAGGTTGGCGGGGTCAAGGTTGAACCCGAGGCAAGGATGATAGTCAACGAGTTTGAGAGCTTTTTCTGCTGTATGGATGTCATAGATGAAGTTGTTCGGATGCGGTTCAACAGCAAATTTGACGCCATATTCCCTGAACTTGTCGAGAATGGGGACAAAGAGTTCAACAAATTCCTTTTCGATGTCGGCCCAACCCTGGGCATAGGGGAACGGGAAGTACCTGCCGAAGTTCGTTACGCCTGTGAATCCGTTGACTACGGGAACTTCCAGGGCGTTTGCAGCCTGCGCTGTCCTGAGCAGGCTCTCGGTCCCGAATCTTATCTTTTCTTCTTTGGTACCCTTGTAAATGGTGTCTGTGTCAACGCCGTGAGGGCCGAGGATCAGGAGGGAATCTGCGTGATTGCTCAGTGCAGATATGGTCAGGCCGTAACTCTCGACCATCTTTTTGATTTTTTTGGCGTTGTCGCCCTTGAGGACTTCTCTGGGCTCGAACTGTCCGTTGCCTTCATAGGCCGGGATTTCGAGCGCTTCATAACCATGTTCTGCTGCAAGCTTTGCTACTTCTTCGAGCGGCTTCTCGGTGAAGTTTGCTGTAAAGAACCCTAGTTTCATTTGTTCAGCCTCCGTTTCATGATGTATATGGATTTAGCATTGCCTTAATATGCTATGTTTATTTTAACCCGAAATTGTTGAAATGTCAATGAAAATGCATATAATAAAAGGTAGTGTGTGTAAAAATGTTGTTTTTTGTTTTTTCGGACTTGAAATCACAAGCCGCATGTGATATTGTTATTATGATGTTATAACGAGGCGGTTAAGTTTCCTCACTTGCATTGCACTCGCCTCGTTGAAACGCGCAGGGAAAGGAAAAATTTCTACAATAGAAGTTTTTCTTTGATGCGTTATAACATGTGCAGCACATTTTAACAGAGGAGGCAATCTTTATGGATTACAAAAAAACACTTCTATCGCCTATCAAAATAGGTAACAGAATAAGCCCGAACCGTTTTTTCATCCAGGCAATGGAATGTACCGATGCTGACGCAGAAGGCAATCCTACCGACCTGACTTACAAACGGTATGAAAACCTTTTCCGCGGTGAAGCGGGAGTCATTACGCTGGAAGCCATCTCGATCACTGATAAAAGCAGATCGAGACAGAATCAGCTTCTGATCATGCCCCAGAACGAAAAGCCGCTTGCGCAGTTCGTCAAAAGGCTGAAAGAAGTCAATCCGAATGCTCTGTTCATTTTCCAGCTTACGCATTCCGGCGAGCTCAGCCATCCCGGATTTTCACGCAGAGTATGTGTCAAGCCGCTGCCGGGCTATGGCGGAGACGTGCTCACGGAAGAAGAAGTGGACAAGATCATGGATGATTTCGTAATGGCTGCAAAGATAGCACACGCTGTTGGAGCCGACGGCATAGACATGAAGCTTTGCCACGGATACCTGGGCTCGCAGATACTGCGCCCGTACAATGACCGCAAGTGGAAATACGGCGGACCGTGGGAAAACAGGCGCCAGTTCGCGTTTGACCTGTATGAAAGGATACAGAAGGAAGTCAACGACAAGAACTTCCTCATAGGTTCGAAGATATCGGCATGGGAAGGATTCCCGGGCGGTTTCGGCACAGCGGGTCCGGACACTCCGGTAATGGATCTCACGGAGCCCATCGATCTCATAAAAGGCCTCGAGGAAAGAGGAGCGTCGTACTTCGTACAGTCGGCAGGAAGCCCGTCGATAACGATCAGCCTTACTCAGGCGGACAAAAAGTCTCCTTATTTCGCATACCTGCACATGGGATTTGCCAAGATATTCAAGGAAAACCTGAAGCCTGAGACAGTAGTTATCGGATCCAACTACTCGGTATTCCGCAACGGAAAGAACAGGCTGCTTGCAGTAACACCTGAAGAAAGCTCACTGCTTACATTCGGTGCAAGCAACATAGAAAAGGGATATGTGGACATGATAGCCCTGGGACGCCAGTCCTTCGCAGATCCGCTGCTCCCGCTCAAGCTCAGGGAAGGCAGGGAGGACGAGATAAATTACTGCACGGTCTGCGACAACTGCCTTGAACTTCTCATACAGCAGAGCCCGATAGGTTGCTGCACCTTCAATAAATACTATACTGACGTTCTTATCCAGACCAGGAAAGAGAAAGGCAGACTGAAGCAGGATCACACCTGATGGTCACAGCAGCATCCGGCTGCGGCAGAAGTGCATAAACATGACGTGATTACCCCTTATTCATAATCATATGTTTTGCTCCTGTTTCAGCTGAGAGGAGCCATACGGCTGTTACGTATGGCTCCCCTTTTTAAATTCGTCCGTATTGCGGCAAAATCATACTGTATTGGCTCAAATAATCTTATAAGTTGTAATAACAAGTATAGGTATTAAATGATTTAAAAGCATAATTTGCAGTAAAAGGACCATTTTTTGCGCAAATCACTGATGTTGATATGAAACTGAAAATGCCCGTTTATGTGAAAATAATTTTTGTAATTGTTGATATAATGTCCGAAGTCTGATATAATGCTCAATAGCGTAAGTAAAAATTTCAGCGGCCGGCTGAAACCGGGAGGCGGCATCTTATGGTAATTACAGTGACGATAAATCCGGCAATGGATATCGTGATGAAACTGGATAATTTCCGTCTGAACGTAACGAACAGGATCAGGGAAAAATTCATGTGTGTAGGCGGCAAAGGCACCCATGTTTCCATAAACCTCAGCCTGCTTGGAGTCAGGAATACTGCAACAGGAGTGGTGATGGGCACCACAGGTGAAGAAATACTCAGGCAGCTGTCAGGATACGATATCGATGTGAAATTTTTGAAACTGGATGAGGGGAATTCCAGGACCAATTATGTCATAACTGATTCTGAGGGCAATTGCACCCTGATTTCAGAGAAAGGGCAGCCGATGGAGGACGATGTGGCAGAGAAATTTTTGGCACATTATTCCGATCTGGTCGGTTGCGGCGACCTGGTAGTCATTTCAGGCGATGCTTCGAACCTGAAGGGGACCGGCCTGCAGGACAGGCTTATAGGTATTGCTGTTTCCAGGGGAGCGCGCTTTTGCCTCGACGCCAGCGGCATATACCTTGAGAACGGTATCGGAAAAAAGCCGTTTCTTGTGAAGCCGAACCTCGATGAACTTGGATCCCTTTTCGGAAGCGAGTTGAAAACTGAAGATGAGATAGTTGCAGCGATGAAAAAGGTCCGGGAAAACGGGGCGGAGAACGTCGTGGCATCCTGCGGAGGAGAAGGCAGTTATGCATTGATCGGCGACAGGCTGTACCGCGTGGTGTCACCGACTGTGGAAGTCAAAAACACTGTAGGCTGCGGTGATGCGCTGCTTTCCGGCATTATCGCAGGATTCGAGATGAAGCTGCCGGCGGAGGAGATCCTGAAAAAGGCTACAGCCGTTGCTGCGGCTACTGCAATGGATGAGTCAACTGTCGGGTTCGACCCGCTTGTTGCTGCAAAACTCGAAGCTGAAGTGACAGTAATTCAACTGGAACTCTGACAGGCTCCTGACTACTTGGATTCTACGGATTATTCGTTGAGAGGATTCATCGGCGATTGGATACAACATGGCCCGACGTATCCGGGTGCGGCAGCAAGATCGGGTTCTGCAGCCGCAATGTCCGGGACATACGCCGGGCGGCATCAAAAGGAGGGGCATTATGGCTATTTTATATTATGAAGAACGAAAAAAACTGGCAAAAACGATGAAGCTGCTGTGGGACAGGAAGCTCACCAATGCAGCCGGAGGAAATGCCGCTATGCGCGTCGCGGAAAACAGGATCATCATAACTCCGTCGATGATGTCTGAACACAGGCATTGCGAGATAGACGCGGAAGACATCCTGGTATGTGATTATGACCTGAACATAATCGAGGGTACGGGAGTGCTTTCGAGAGAAAGCAAAATGCATGCGCTGCTTCTGAAGAACATACCGGAGATAGGAGCGGTGATCCATGCCCATCCGGAGTATACGATGGTATTTGCAGCCGCAGCGAAACCCATTCCCTCGGTGACAGAAGCCACACAGAAAATGGGTGATTGCCAGCTGATCGAGCAGGCCAAGGCATATTCTGAAGATCTTGCTGAAAATGTGTACAAATTTTTCAAGGACAAGCGCGAATTACTGAAAAAAACCGGGCTTTGCGGTATTCTTCCGCTGCATGGAACGGTTGCGGTAGGCAAGCACCTTGAACAGGCTTTCAGCATTGTGGAGCGCGTGGAATGCGACGCCAAATGCAATATATTCGGAAAGATGATATAATTTATTCTGGTAAAGATACAGCATCGTGCCGGCGAATCAGTTCCGGCATGATCAATCTGTGCATGGAGGCTGTGCCAAGTGCTTGCATATGAGAGAAAAAGCAGGATAATTGAATACCTGGAACAGAACGGCAGGGCCGAGGTAAACGTACTTGCCAGGCTGCTGGGCGTTGTTCCGGAAACGATCCGCAGAGACCTCCGTGAACTCGAAACGCAGGGTGTTTTGAAGAGGACCCACGGCGGAGCGGTTATCGAGCATCAGAAGGAAAGAGAATACCCGGTACAGGTCAGGGTGATGAAAAATGCCGTCGAGAAGGACATGTTGTGCCGCAAGGCTGCGGAGTTCATAAGCGAAGGAGATCTCATTTTCGTTGACAACAGTTCGACGCTTGTGAATCTCATAAAGCATATAAGCGACGACATACATCTGACGATCCTGACAAATTCCATCAAAGTACTGCAGGAGTACGCGATGTACAAAAAAGACAACATCACGATGCTTTGTACGGGCGGCGTTTTCAGCAGATCCAACCTTTCACTGTCCGGGACGCTTTCCGACAATTTTACGCGGGAGTTCTTCCCCAACAAGGCATTCGTTTCATGCCACGGAGTTTCGGCGGGCCATGGTTTCACCGACGGCAACCTGCATGAGGTGGCATTCAGGCGGGAGATAATAAGCATTGCGGAGAAGGTGTATTTCCTGGTGGACCATTCGAAATTCGGCAAACTTGGTCCGATAAAGCTGGGCGGACTTGAGATCTGCGATGTTTTCATAACTGACAGAAAACCGCCTGCTGAACTTGAGCAGCAACTGAAGCAGAGCAACCCTGACGTGGAGATAATCGTATGCGGAGACTGATTTTTCGGTCCGGCGTTTATCCGGTGACCGGACAACGGTATTCATCCAGGAGTATCAGTATATATTGCAGGCACTGAAAAACTGCATGGACAGTATGAACTGGCGGAGCAACAGGCTGAAGCAGTAAATGTGGACGGAGATGTGACATGGGTCTTGAAAAAAAGGTACTTGCATTCGATGCAGGAGGCGGAAGTACAAGGATATCGAAAATAGGTTTTGACGGAAGCAGGCTGACGCTGGAGCAGATAGCAAGGTTCCCCAACGGGCCTGTCAGTGCCGGAGGCAACCTTTACTGGGATATACTCGGTATATGGAGAGATCTGCTTGACGGGCTCAGGAAAGCTGCAGGCGAAGACAGCGGGATCGTGTCGCTGGGCATAGATACATGGGGAAACGATTTTGTGCTCCTCGACAGGCAAGGCTGTATGCTGGAGAACCCGTATACCTACCGTGACAGCCGCACTTCCGGTCTTGTCGATGAGGTGGGCAGACTGATCGGCGACCGGGAACTGTACTTCAGGAACGGCATACAGCTCAACCGCATGAACACATTGTACCAGTTGTTCTCCTTATCGCAGAAGAGACCATATATACTGGATATCGCCGACAGGTTTCTTTTCATCGCGGACCTTCTGGCCTATTATCTGACAGGAGAACTGAAAAACGAATACACTATGGCGACGATATCGCAGCTTTACAGCTACAGCAGGGACGGGTGGGACCATGAACTTATGGAACTGCTCGGCATACCGGCACGTATTTTCTGCCCTGTAATAAAGCCGGGGGAGATCATCGGCAGTATTTCGGATAAAGTATGCAGGGAAGCGGGGATCGCGCCGCTGAAGCTGACGGCTGTAGCAGCGCATGATACGGGATCTGCCGTTGTGGCAGTACCTGCTGAGGACGGACCGCCGCTGTATATAAGCAGTGGAACCTGGTCCATCGTCGGCACTGAGACCGATGCTCCCGTAATAAACAGTGAAGCCTATGATTTCAACTGCGCCAACGAAGGGGGAGCAAACGGAAAGATCAGGCTTCTCAAAAACGTGATGGGACTTTGGATAATCCAGGAGATCAGGCGCAACCTGGCTGTCAGGGGAATGCAGTATACATATGATGACCTGAACAGGCTTGCGGAAGAAGCCGAACCTTTTGCAGCCATGATAGATCCTGATGACGAATTGTTTTACGAGCCTTCTGACATGCCTCAGGCAATAAGGGAATACTGCAGCAGGACAGGGCAGAGGGCCCCGGAGGACACAGGCAGCCTTGTGAGGACAGTGCTTGAAAGCCTCGCATTCAAATACAGGTACGTGATCGAAGGGCTGGAGCGTATAACCGGGCGCACATTCGACCGCATCCATATAGTCGGAGGCGGCTCCATCAACACGCTCCTGAACGCTTTTACCGCGAACTGCTGCGGCAGGCCGGTGTATGCGGGCCCGCAGGAAGCGACGACACTGGGCAACGGCATCGTTCAGATGATTTCGCTGGGCGAGATATCCGATTACAGTCAGGCCAGAAGCATAGTGAAGAAAAGCTTCCCGCCGCAGGAGTTCATGCCCTGTGATACACAGAGGTGGGACGAGGCATACCGGAGGTTCGTCGAGCTGATCAGGGAATGATGAATTGACAGTGGTCTGATACCTGATCGAGGAATTCTGATATCTGATCAAGAAATAAAGGTGCCAGGCACATAACGTGCCTGGCACCACTGTTTTTTTCCGGCCTCTTTTTATTTTCTGGCTTCTTTTATCTTTGCGACGAATTCGGCTGCCAGTTTCCTTATACTTGCGTAATCGCCTGTTTTGGCGCCGGCTGTCAGGCTGCCGCCCACACCGACGGCGACTGCACCAGCCTTGATCCAGTCCCCGACATTGTCTATGCTGACTCCGCCTGTCGGCATCAGGTTGGCCTGAGGCAGCGGCCCTTTGATGGACTTGATTATGCCGGGGCCGAAGGCTTCGCCGGGGAATACCTTGAGTATATCGGCACCGAGTTCCATAGCTTCCACGACGCCTTCTATGGTCATGACGCCGGGCATGCAGGGTACCTGGTAGCGGTTGCAGAGCTTCAGGGTTTCGCGGCTGAGATACGGGCTCACTACGTACTGGGCGCCTGAAAGGATGGCGATCCTGGCCGTTTCAGCGTCGAGTACCGTACCCGCGCCTATTATGATTTTCCCGGCATATTCTTTTGCCAGCTCCTCTATTACTTTTGTGGCTCCCGGAACCGTGTAAGTTATTTCTATTGCCGCAGCGCCGCCTTCAAGACATGCTTCGGTGATCTTTTTCGCCATGTCGGCGTTGTCGGCCCGGACTACGACTACAAGGCCCGAATCGCTGATTTTTTTGAGTATTTCCCACTTCCTGAACATGTCCGTCCCTCACTTCCACTTAGGATTGTCGATGATCGCAGGTTTTCCGTCCTTTTCGACTATCAGTTTCCTGAACCCTTTTGTTTCTATCGTGCCGTAATCGTGGCCGGCATCTGCGCGGAACACGAAGAAGGTCACAAGCTTTTCATCCCCGATGTTTATGCTCCTGTGGGCATACCTGCCGGGCACATATACTGCTTTTCCCGGGGTGAGGAGCTGGGCATCCCAGTCGCCCTCAGGGTTTTCCATCAGCATGTAGCCTTTCCCGCTGAGGCAGTAATATACCTCTGCAGTATCGAGTATCGTGTGGAAGTGGCCTTTGGTCATGAAATATTCATTGCCGACTTTACCAGGATATACGATGCTGGTGCCGAAGAGCAGGTTTCCCGATGTTTCCGGCAGGCCGAGCTCGTAAAAGTCATAGACGATCGGATCGTTTTCCTTCAGAGCTGCTTCATAGGCAGCGTCATCGGCATACATTCCCTTCATCTGGGAAAGGAAGCGCCTGGTTGGTTTTCTTTCGTCGGACATGCCAGTTATCATGTCAAAGTACATCGTAAAAGGATCAACTTTAATATCCTTAATATCGCTCATTTTTATCCTCCCAGTCAGTTGATTTCGTGGTTCATGGTTCATTGCCCGTGGCTGTCAGCCGTTATTGCGGACTTCATCGGCTATCCTTCTGCATTCGTCGAAAAGTTCCGGCGTTATCCCGATATGGAACACTTCTGCGATGACCTGTGTCCAGCCGTGTATGAAGTAGGTCCAGCCGTCTTCGACATGCAGGTTTTTGGCATCTTTCTGGGCAAGAGCCTGGTGCATGAAAAGCAGGTCGCCCCTGTAGTTGATTTCCCATACAAGGCTGTTTTCAGGGAACTGTGCTGCATCGGTCAGCGGTGAGCCCGGTCTGTCCTTGCCGAGGCCTGTGGCATTGACTATCAATGAATAGGGTTTGAGCTTGTGCAGAAGTTCGTCGTTCTGTCCGTGTTCAGGCGTCAGGTGGAATTCTGCGTTCGCTTCAGGCCTGATCTGCCTGACGATGCTTTCTATATGGTCAAGCCTTGGCTTGCTCCTGTTGCCCACGATCAGCCTGTTCGGTATGTTATCGCCCTTGTCCTTGTTGAGAAGGTATGCAGCCATGGCTACGGCGCTGCCGCCGGCACCCAGCAGTAGCACGTCTCCGCCGTGTTCCTTGAAGAAATTCTTCGGAACGAACGCTTCGAGAGACAGTCCGGCAGTGATCGGATCCTTTGCGTAACCTTCAAGCCTTCCGTCCTTTTTCGAGATGCAGGAGAGTTCGCCGAACATCGTAGCGTACGGATCGAGGTAATCAAACAGGTCCTTTGCAGCATTGTAGAGGTCGATCTTGTGCGTGGTGACCAGCGCGCCAAGGGACAGTTCGTCGTTTTTGATGAAATTGACTACTTCTCTGTATACTTCGGGCTCTGCATGTATCTCAATGTCGATGCCCTTGATTACGGCGTCCTTGAGACCCAGTGCCTTTGCCCAAAGCGGGAACACCTTCATTATCGATGACTTGGTCGTCGTGACGCCGATGAAGTAGAATGTGGGTTGTGTTGCTTTTCCTGGTAAATTCATAAGTATGTCTCCTTTCATTATTGTTGTCCTGTCTGAGATTCTGCCTTTCGGCAATATTTCGGCGAGGCGGGAGAGCAGGTGCTTGCTCCCGCCCCGTTATAAAGCAATGCTTTGAGTACCCGTGCAGGCTTCCTTCATAACGGCCGGACTGCTGTCCTTTGTCTGAAAGCCTTTGCCGGGTTGATTACTGTGAATTTGTGGATAAGGCTGTCACTGACGCCGTAACTGCGGAGCAGGGGGAAGAAGGTTTCATACAGATAGTCAAGACCGATGGAACCCCCATAGCTTTTCATCCGCTCACGGGTCGTGTCGAGCCCCAGCAGGATCCTGTCCTCAAAACCATTTTCAAGCAGAGTTATTATGAACCTCGCTTCGTCGTCATCGTCATGGTACTTGAACCTGCCTATGGTGTCGAGTTCCAGGAAAACGCCTGAAGAAGCCACTTCCATCAGGTAACCGGTATCTGTGAGCACCCGGTCGAGATGGCAGATAATGATGGATTCCACGGGTACCTTATGGTCAGTGAAAAGTCTTATCTGATCCAGTGCGCCCATCCCCATCTCGGTGTGGCTCAGTATCGGTGAGCCGGTCCTGACGGACGCTTCGGCGGCTGCTGAAAACAGCCTCCGGTAATCTCCTGAAGGACCTTCCTTGTCGGAAGCCGTTTTGATGACGCCGGCCCGGCTTTCGATCCTTTGAACAGGTTTTGATATATCACAGTCTATATACATGCCATTTTCCAGTTCATCGATAAAAAGCGCAGCCAGGGCATCTTCGTCCATATTCCTTATCCAGTGGTCATCCGGATAGAATATGAGTTTGTGGAATCCGGTGGAAGCTATGATGTTCACACCTGTCCTTACGGATGCTTTCAGCTGGAGGTCGGCCATCCTCCCGCAGCCGACAGGCTGGGCGTCGACGATGCTTTTGCCCCCGATGCTTTTATACAGTTCCAGTTCGGAACACGTAGCATCGAAGTCATCGAGCCTCAGTGACGGCACTAGTTCTGCGGACCGGCCATCCGCAATGAAAAGGTGTTCGTGGCTCTGGCAGTAGCCAAGTTCTTCCGGCCTGATCTTTCCCGTGACTGTCTGGATGTGATATGCATCAGGGTTTGCCTGTATGCGGTTTTCATTTGCATTGCCGGTCATGATCCCGTCGTTTCTCCCGTCCATAGCGATTTACTCCTTGTGGCCGAGCATTTCCAGGAGATTTCTTGTGGAAACCAGTGCCATTTTTTCGACAGCTTCTCCCGTAAATGCACCAATGTGAGGCGTCAGCATGAAATTGTCCAGTTTCAGCAGTTTCTCGTCTTTTGCAGGCGGTTCGCTTGAGAACACATCCTGTGCAGCCCCGGCTATCCTGCCTGATGCAAGTGCTTCGTACAGCGCATCTTCGTCGACCAGTTCGCCCCTTGAGGTGTTGATAAGGATGGCATTGGGCTTCATAAGTCCAATAGTCTCCGCGTTTATCATCTTTTTGGTATCAGGCGTGGCGGGGAGGTGAAGGGATATGATGTCGCTGCCGGACAGCAGTTCATCGAGGCTGTCGATCCTGCTGACATTATACTGTGAAAGAAAACCGTCATCCCTGAAATACGGGTCGTAAACGGACACTTCCATTTCGAGGCCCCGCGCTCTTTTTGCGACTTCGCGCCCGATCTGGCCGCACCCGACGAGCCCAAGCTTTTTCCCGGTCAGTTCAAAGCCGATGCTCCGGTTCCAGCCGCCGTTCTTGACTTCTGCAGAATGATAGGGTATTTTGCGGGCCATAGCGAACATCAGCGCGATGGCAAGCTCAGCGACGGAAACGTTGTTTGTGCCTGTTGCGTTTTTTACCTTTATGCCAAGCTCTGCTGCACGGTCAAGATCGATATTGTCCATGCCGACACCGTATTTGGAGATGGCTTTCAGGTCTTTGAGCTGTTCAAGGACCGCCCCCGGCAGAGGATCGACGCCTACGATGATCCCTACGACGCCTTCCCTGGCCAGTTCCGTTATTTCCTGTTCGGTCATGGTCCTGCCGAAGGTGTTCTCGATGATTTTGTAGCCCTTTTCCTCGAGCAGCGGGTATGCCTTGTGCCTGTAGTTCTTAAATGATTTTGGCGTTACAAGTATTTTTTCCTCCATGCTTATCCGTCCTTTCCACGTATAGTCTGTGTCTTTTGGCTCTTATTTAGTGATACCATTATATAATTTGACGCATTATAATGTATTTATGTAATTACATAAGCACATAAAATTTTTAACATTTCTACCTGAACTGTCTTTTCAGCTCAAACGTAAACTTACTCCTGTCGCCCCTGTACTTTGCAAGGGAGTACTCTACCGGGGTGCCATCCTCCAGGTGGACGATGCTTTCAAAATACTGGATCGGCGAGCCTTTTTCGACCATCAGGAGCTTTGATTCGAATTCACCCGCGGTTATACATTCCAGTGTCCTTATGGCATTGGATATCAGGCGGCCGCTTTCCCTTTCTATGATTTCGTACAGCGATTCATTTTCAAGGTCGTGCTGCATGATCTGCGGGCATATGCTGTAGGGAATATATGTGATGACGAAGACTATCGGCTCATCGTTTGCAAATCTGAGCCTCGTAAGCTTTATAACGTCGGTGCCGGGCTCAAGCCCCAGCGTTTTGGCCACCTTTTCATCGCTTTTTTCGATTTCCTTTTCCAGGATCTTCGTGGAAGGCACGAGCCCTTTCTTTCTCATTTCGTTGTTGAAGCTGTCCAGTGTCAGCAGGAAGTCCTGCGATATTTTCGGCTTTGACACGAAAGTGCCCTTTGCCTTTACCCTGTAAAGGTAGCCTTCGACAACAAGCTCGTTGATCGCCTGGCGCACGGTAGGCCTGCTGATCCCGAAATACTCGCTGATCTCCACTTCTGTAGGGATAGGCTTCTCCAGGTCCTTATGCTCTTCCCTGATGTATTCGAGCAATATGGTCTTAAGCTGGTAATACAGCGGGATCGGGATATTCTTGTTCAGTGTTTTGTTGCCTCCGAAAAGCATCTCTTACCTCGTTTCAATTACTCATATCATAATAAACTTGTAATTGTTATTATGTAATTACATTTTGCTCATATCATATTATATACCTCTGAACCAAAAAAGTCCATACAAATTTCGTGACTGTATCAATGTACAGTACCGGGCATATTATAAATCAGATGACCGGCAGGAGGGGATCCGATGCAGAAGGGAAAAGTCAGGAACATGTTTTCCGGCGGCAATACCTCAAAAGGCTTTTTCAGCAGGTTTGACCAAATCATAAGCCACAGGGACGCCAGAAGGATCTTTGTGCTCAAAGGCGGACCCGGAACAGGGAAAAGCACCTTTATGAAAAACATATCCGAGATCATGACGGATCAAGGGTATGATACGGAACATATGCACTGCTCCAGCGACAGCAGGAGCCTGGATGCTGTCGTGATACCTAAGCTGAAAGTGGCGCTGGTGGACGGCACAGCTCCGCATGTGATCGATCCGAAGGTGCCTGGCGCCGTCGATGAGATCATAAACCTCGGCGAATTCTGGTCCAGTCCGGCTCTCGTGGAAAAAAGGGATGAGATCATGAAGATCGGCAATGAAATAAGCAGTTTTTTCCAGAGGGCTTACAGGTATCTTAAAGCAGCCTGTTATATATATGAAGACAGTTCGGTATTGTATGGAAGCGCCATGGATACAGCAGGGCTGAACTCTATAGCGAGAGAGTTCACAGGAATGCTGTTCGATGAGTTCCCGCCCGCCGGCAGGCCAGGAAGGCAGCGCAGCCTGTTCGCAAGCGCCATTACACCGGACGGACCGGTCAGTTATGTGGATGATCTGATGACACTGGACAACATCTACGTTTTTGAGGGTTTCCCCGGGTCCGGAACGGATCTCGTGCTTGAGAGGATAAAAACTGCGGCAGTCGAAAGAGGCTTTGACGTTGAAGTGTTTTACTGCGGTTTTGATCCTGAAAAACCTGAACACCTGATAATACCTGAACTCAATACCGCATTTTCGACATCGTCAAAATACCATCCCACGGATGCTTGTGCCATCAGGAAAGTGGACTTCAGGGAATATCTCGATGAAAGGGCGATATCGAAACTTAGCAAAGAGCTCAGCTTTAATGAGCATGAATTTGACCGGCTCCTCGACCGGGCGGTGGAAATGCTGTCAAATGCAAAGAAGCTCCACGACGAGCTTGAAGCCTTCTACATACCTCATCTTGATTTTGACGGAATAAGGAAGAAACAGAATAAAACGGCAGAGAGGATCCTCGTTTTTGCATGCACATAGAGCCGGTTACCGGATGCATTTCCGGTCACCGGCGTATTTCCTGGAATCTGCGGTTTTATTTGAGAACCTTCGATAAATGGCTGTGTGCATGCCCGGAGAATTGCACTATCGCCCAGTTTGCGATTCTGCTCCCGAGATGAGTTCGACTGCCACTCTTGCATTTTCCCGCGCTTTTTCCTTGAGTCCGGGGATGCATTCTGCCAACTGATTCTTTATTGTACTGCTGTTTTCCCAGACAGAGTCCATCAGTGCTGCAAGCTTTTCATATTCGAGATCCCTGACGTCACCTGCCGAAGGCTGGCCGATGCAGTCCAGGAACCCCTGTATTTTGGGATCGTAGACAAGGCCTACCATGGGCACTGTGGCCACGGCTGAGAAGATCAGCGCATGGAGCCTCATGCCGAGGAGCATGTGCATGGAAGAGATAAGCTCATATACTTCAAATATGTCCAGCTTGTCCTTTATGACAAAGCTTTCCTTTTCCATCATAGACGCGACGTTTTCAAGTATTGGCACATCATCAGGATGCTGCATAGGGAAAAATACCGGATATGCGCCGTATTTTTCCGCCATGTGGTCGATAGCCCTGGCTATGACTGCTTCATACTTCTCGTGTTCGATCTGCTCATTGCCCGGGTATTTGCGCAGCGAAACCCCAAGCAGCGGACCGGCGCCTGCCAGACCCAGCTTTTCCATGATGCCGGTTCTGATGTTTTCAGCGCCGTCCATCACGGTGACGGCGGCATCCGCGGTAAGGAGGATCCTTGGCCTGCTGATCTCCAGGTGTTTCAGTTCATCGAAGGACAGGGCTTCCCTTAATGTTATCACGTCCACCTTGTCTATGATCTTTTTCGTCAGCAGCCTGTTCATCCT
>Ga0209508_1001680_pt1 | contig 16342 bp, 19 predicted proteins | sample AD_UKC129_MetaG_FD_184427 | JGI IMG/M metagenome (GOLD analysis project Ga0209508, IMG submission 184427) | Active sludge microbial communities of municipal wastewater-treating anaerobic digesters from Canada - AD_UKC129_MetaG (SPAdes) (version 2) | ecosystem: Engineered > Bioreactor > Anaerobic... | reverse complement strand
GTTGAGCAAGTTTCAATCCTTGTTTTAATGGATCTATGTATAAAAACTAATCTTTTTACTTAAGTGCCACACAAATAAATTAGTTAAGCCATCTATTTCAGAATTATAAACTCCTGAAAACAGATGCAAAATCAGAGCTAAGATTATCTAATAAGTAATCTCAGGAAGGCACAAACACTCTATAAATCTTTAAAAGATCATACTAAGAAGCAAAATTCAAATAAAATCATCTCAGGCATTGCAAATATTTCTATAGGTACAATCGGAGCATTTTCTTTTAGAATTAGAGCCTTTAGGATACATTTCATCGTTTATAATTTTGAAAATTTCGTCAACTAAAATAATAGCTTTCTTTTTCAAAGCATCAGTTATAGCAAGCTCTTCTAAATGATTATTAGATCGAGTATATACGATAAAACCTTTATTAACGGGTAAATTGAAATTTTCAGTGATTAAAAGAGCATAAAGAGTTTGTTGATATTTATGAGTTTTAAAAATCTTATTTTCCCAGAAAGCATATTTATAATCTAAGGGTGCAGCTGTGCCATCTTGAAGAAAAAGAACTTCATCTATTTTGCCTACCAGTTTTAGATTTTCTGAAGAAAGATAAACATCGTTAAGTTTATCTATAGCTCCTGCTTTTTTTCTCAAATAATCTTTATTTTGAACTAATTTTAACTTATGAATATCTCTACCTTTATTTACTAATGCTCTTCTATTTTCATGTTGGTCTACTTTCATAACATTCATATAATAGACAAAGCGAGGGCAGAAAAGATATTCAATAACTTCAGAAGGAGTAATATATTGGAATTCATTCATAAGAAAAAAGCTTTAATTTCATCAGTTATTAAGTCAGGATCAAAAGCTTGTCCTAAAAGTTCACAATTTTTAAAATCTTCATTGCACATAGGGAAAATATAGACTCTATCAACATCAGGATTGATTAATTCACTAATTTGGCAGCTTAATTCTTTACATTTAGTTCTATTAAGTTCGCCTAAAAAGACTGAATACTGCACTCTGTATATGCCAGCTTTTTCGCAACATTTTGCTACTTGATTACGGGTTTTATCTTTAACTATATCATACATAACCCAGGTTAACATTATTCTTCTCCCATATCTTCAAAATTCCTATTTAAGAAGTTATTCAATTTTCTGCTAATTGAGCTTTCCAAATAATTATCTCGTTTATTAATTAGGAAATTAGCAAAAGCATGGGCATCCGTTTGAATCATATCAATTTTTTTCCTATTTTTATTGCGATAGCGAATGATAGTATCAAAGTTCTCAAGTAATACAGGAGCGAGAAATTTTTTCCCTTCAGCTGTTAAAGTCACCCCCTTATAGATAGGTTCAATAAATTCATTATTAAACTTATGTCTTGAAAAGATATAAAATACAGGTTCATCAATTAAAATCCGATAGGGTTCAATAAAATCAAATACGAAGGATTTTTTGTTATAATTATCACCATGAAGAATACCTAAATAAGGATCAAGACCAGCAATAATTAAAGCTCTTTCTACCTTTGAATATAATATTCCATATCCATAATTTAACATTGCATTAAAAGCATCCTTAGCAGGACGGGAACTTCTACCTTCAAACTTAAAATTTTCAGGGATCAAATCAGACAGGACAGAAAAATAGTTTTTTGAAGCACCACCTTCCCAACCCATAAAAGAACCTGCAATTTCTTCAATTTTCCCCTCAGCATTCATGATGTTAATTGCTGATTCAGCCATATGATTAAGTCTATCCTGAAATAAGGTTTTATCTACATCTCTTTTAGAGATTAATCTTTGCAAAAATCTGTATTGATTCATAATTTTGATGCAAATCCAATCCTTAATGAATCGCAATCCTATTTCATCAGAGAGCATTTCTAATTGTCTTCTACGAATTAATACAGTACTGCCAATTTTAGGGAACCAGACACGTCCATATGGATAACCATATTTATCTAAGAAGACGATATCAATATTATAATCCATTGCCAATTGAATGGCATCAGTAGTTATTGTTGCAGCATTAGAAATTACAATAGATGAAACTTTTTCTGGAGATAACCTTACTTTTTTACCTTCCACCAGAATCTCAAATAATTCATCTTTTTTTCTAATAAAGCTGCCAAAAGTGTTTAAATATAATTCCATTATAAAGACAGACAACCTGATGTTTCAAAAGAGTATAGATTTAGACCGATTTTAAGATCATAGAATTCTGCTATATTTTCTTTTTCTACAAAATAAATATGTTCATCAAGTTTTTCCAGATTTATAGAGTTTTTAAATAAATCTAATTCATTTTTTGTTAAATTGATTTCATAAGGACTTATAAGCCGAAAATCCTGTTTGATTTTATTCATAATGTTGAAAAATTCGTTTTTATCAGACCCTATATTTTTTAATCTATTTATGGAATCTATTATAGAATTCATAGTTTCTGATGCTATCTCATCGGTTAGAAGATATAAAGTTTCGGTGGCATAATCGTTTTTAATTAACTTAAAATCCATAATAGGGATTTGATTGGGAATATGTTCATCATAATTAAGGTTTTTAATAGCATTTAAAATAGCTTCTCCTTCTCCTTTGATGTTAAGACTATTATAATATAGATTTACCAGTTCTTCAAACTGATTGCTGGTGATATCTTGAAAATTTCTAAGCAATGCTTCTGTTTGCTGTAGGATATATTTATCATAAACATAATTACTCAAAATCTTATTTTCTTCTTTCAAATTAAGGAGGAACATTTCTCCCCCAAGTTCACCATATTCATTATGCCTATTACATCTTCCTGCAACTTGAATAATGCTATCTAAGGGACCAAAATCACGATATACCCTTTTGAAACTAAGATCAACGCCAGCTTCTATTAATTGGGTGGATACCAGAATGACTTTGTAGGTTTTATTTTTCAATAATGCATTAATTTCTTCAATAATATATTGTCTATCCTTTGGAATATGAAGCGTGGTTAAACAATAAATTTGAAAAGAATCAGCATAATGAGATGAAATATAATTATAGACTTCAATTGCTGCTCTTTTTGTATTCATAACAATTAACACTGAATCAACATCTTCTAAAGATAGATAATTATCACAAAAGTCATTCAAATCTATAGCCTTATCATCACCTAAGGGGGAAATATTGATCAACACCCGATTAAAATCAGCTATATTAAAAAGTGATTTTGGTGCTAATTCAGAATAGGAACCTTTAGAATAAATATAAGGTTGAGTTGCAGAACAAGATAGAACATAGGTATTAAATTTTTCAGCGAGAACTTTAAATAAAATCTGTAACAAGCAATAATATTGTGGGGGCAGATTCTGAACTTCATCTAAAAGAATAATTGAATTAATGATATTATGGAACTTTCTGATCATACTGTTTTTATTGCCAATTATTGAATGGAAAAGCTGGACGAAGGTAGAGATAATACATCCAGATTCCCAAGATTCAATAAAGAGAATATCTTTTTGTAAATCTTCTATATTATAGTCATTCTCCTTAGCAATAGTTTTTACATAATCAACTAAATGATGATGCTTAACAAGATATCTATAATCCAGAGTGAAGGATTGTGGCAAATTGGATTTTAAGACTTTTTCAAATTCTTTATAATTTTGGTCAATTATAGAAGTATAAGGCAGACAATAAATAACTCTATAAGATTTATTTTCCATATGTTGAACAACATCCGCAAATTCCATACAAGCAAATGTTTTCCCACTTCCTGTAGGAGCAGTTAAAGAATATAATTTTTGTGAACGAGAGAGATAGGGATTAGTATTCACATAATTCAGGAATTTATTCCTTAGAGAAGTCAATTTATCGGGCGAAGTATTTTTTTCTGCTACAATCTTGGAAGGTGAATAGTTGAGAATTGAACTTATTTCTTTAAGGGGAATAAATTTCATACGATTGGCACTATGCTTATCAGCATCTATAAGAATAGAGAAAAGTAGGTTTTGAAGAAGAAATAATTCCATAGACTTTTCTATATCATCAAAATCAGTATCAGGAAAATCTTCTAAATCCTCAGCAATAGCTTTTATATTGTTTGAAGTTAGATTAGGTAATTGGATATTATAATTAGTTAATAAATTATTTAGCTCTTGATCAGTTTTAATATTTTCTTTTATATTATTATAAATACAGAGAGTTTGATCTGTTAAAGTATCATTATCCAGCTTATCTCCCAAAAAAGAAGTCAAGTCACTATGGTGTTTTTGCACGCACTTAAAAGCCAGAGGAGCAAAATCAGATAATTCTTTCCATTCTTGGAAATTAATATAAGTGATAATAGCAGAAACATAACTATGATAGGTTAAATTAGTTTTATAGCCACACTTAATATATTCTTGAAAATAGGTTGATGCTTTACCGAGATCATGCATTAATCCTATTTTTTCTGTGACTTCAGCTAATTTTTTACTATCTATTAAACTTAAATTTAGAGACATTTCTTGCACTATATGCTTGGAGTTGACAGCTACTTCCCTTAAATGCTCCTCTAATGTGATAGGAGGAAAGCCATTTTTACCTGGATGGGATATAATTATAATATTGCAATTCTCCTTTTATTTTCGTCATCTAATTCATAAACATTGTTAAAAGATCCTATGATTCTATTACCATTAGTATTAACCATAATGTTACCGAAACGAACAGTCTGCCTATAGGATTTCTTATTTCTTGTTTCTAATCTTTGTTCCAGAGGCATTCTTTCCATTATTAAGTCATAGTTTTCATTATCAAGATTTTTAATTTGTTCCATATTTATTGCTGAATCAATATAATTTGATTCGGGAATGAACTGAATATTTGCATAAGTGTTAATATATTCAAGGTTGGCTAAGAATTGTTTCTGACCCAGCGAAATACCGTAACCAAAATCTCGTTTTTGAATTTTATCTTTAAGGATCAAGAAACTATTTTCTTGTTTTCCATTAAAACAAAGAAAAATCAGCCATTCCAGATTTTTATCACCCTGAGCTTTGAGTAATTCTAATCTGCATTGTTTATGAACGGAAAGATCATTAATTGGGGTTTTTTTGCTCTTATCTGCAGCATAATTTAGAGTTTGAAATATTTTTAGATAGTTATTATTCTTTAATGAGATCGCAATTCCCAGTTTATCTGAACTCATCAAATCATAATATTCATCGCGTGGTATTTGAAGTATAGAAGCTAAAATTCCACATATAGTAGTTCTGGGTGGAATTGTATAGGTAAGAGATGAAGCATTAGTGTAAAATTTCCTAAAATGAGCAAACTTACCGCTAAGTTTCACCTCTAAGACCTGATCAGTATTCAAGGGAATATCCATATCATCCCCTATTTAGAAAGAAAGTTTATGTTTCCAATCTTCCTGAATAAAAATCTTATCAAAATCAGGAATAGAAATCTCTTCATCTTTCCAGTAATGAATGCAATAAATTATATCCTTACATTGAGATAAGTAGTTGATTAACTGACTGATATCAAGTTCGTAATCTTCGGGTTTTCTAATAAGTCTAAGATTTTGTGCAATAACAGGATTAGAAGAAGTAACTTTAATCATTCCTCTCAGGTCTTTCAAAAATTTATCATTCCCATTTAATTCAATTCTCAGATAAAGTCTGGGATACTGTCCTATTTTAGACCTTGTTCTTGCTAAAGGAATAGCTTTAATCATTGCTTCGTCTAATAATTGAATATCTTCCTCAGAAAGCCCTGTTTCTGCTGAGGCATTAGCATTGATACAGCCTGAAAAAGCAATTAAAGAATAATAGAGCCTATAATCTTTCCCTATTCCTTGTCCACCTGAAAAGCTGGAAGTAATTGTTGAACTATCTACAATTTCTACAGGATGTAAGGAATAGCCCCAATTAAATTGCACAGGACCCGTAAAATGACTGCCTCTATCTTCTTCAGTAGTTACAGCACCAAATAAACGGACATCAATTAAATCACAATGAGTTTTACCTTCCTCTTTAATCTGTTTATTTCTTTCTTTCGCATCTTTTGCTTTATTAGAGATAAATATTTCCTTATTTTTAATATCTTCAAAATAATCTCTAATATACCTTTTCAATCTGACATCAGATACTAAATTAATAGAACTATCATAATCCATGCGGGGTTTGTTTTCGTTATCCATATCTCCATTAGGATTGCACATTTGGGCATCATAGAGAAATAGGATTTCAGAATTATTCTTGATCATTATTTTCCTCCTGTATATCATTTTTTATATTTGGATGTTCCTGAAAATAAAGTTTTCTTCTATAATCTTCATAAGCTCTACCAGCTAATATATGAAAGACAACTTCTTCTGGAAGTAATGAGGATTTAGTAATACCTTGTAAACATTCTCTAAAATAATTTTCGGTAACAGCATCATAATAAGTTTCCCACACTTTTCTCATTTCATCTACCATAGCCACAACAGATAAAACCTTCTGAACCGGGATACCTCTAAGGTTTAACCTATTAATTAAAGGAGATTTAATATCTTTCTGTCTTTGTTTTGCTTCAACTTCAGAAATATATTTTCCTAAAATAAATAGACCTTGAGCATAATAATTATTTTCATAAATGTCCGAATGTGTCTTAAAATATTCAGACAGTGATTCATCTTGTAAAACAGCAATTATTTTTCGTTCTTCCATAATTGGTACTCCTTCTAATTGATTGAATTCTATTAAATGTTTTATATAAAGGTTCATAAAAAAGGGCGTAATATCCAGACTTTGTCTAAAATCTTTGTTATCCAAGTTATTATTCTTTCTATTAAATATATTGACAAACTGTGTTATCAATTTCTTATATTTAAACTTGCGGTTATGCATATAAGTTTCTAAGAGATTAATTATATCTTTATTTATACTTGTATAATCATCAAGACCAGGATGGGATTCTTTAGATGGTAAGATTAAATATCGTAACCCCTCTAAGGATAATTCTCCCACATACCCATACATAGGACCTAATTTATAATCTTCAACCGTTTTTCTTAAGTCTTCAGCTTTCTGAATTAAGGAGTAAGTGCTAATATTTCTAATAAAGCCATTTATGATAAATTCTTGAGAGTTAGGTTGAGGTTTATTATAAAAGATTAAATTAAAACTCTTTAATTTGACTGTTAATTTACGGATAAAATCAAGATCTTCAATTAGTTTATTAATTGATTTTCTTTCAATAAGCTTTGCTAATTTGAGTAATCTTTCTGGATCTATAAGTTCCTCTAAAGAATCAGAAGTATATTCAATTTCTGGAAGTACTATAGTACTTAAACCAAGCAACCTTGTATTAAGTTTGCTTGATGCATATTGAATCCCAGTTAAAACCTTTTTATTACAAGTCTCACACATTGAAAAAGCATTGCTGGTAAAACTATTGTCCACCTTATCAAAATAAAGAGGATTAGTAGTGCCAAAAAATTTCTGTTTTATGAAAACATCTTCTGGTAAAGCTGCATAATTGCCACAAATATGACAATATCCCTTGTTTTTAGTATTTTTATAATGTCTCTCAAATAGATAGTAATAAAGCACATCAATATAACAATCAGCAAATTCTCCTTGATGTAAGAAATTCCCGTCTATTCTTAAAGCATAAGCCTGTCTTTTATAATTTAAATTCTTAAGAGTAGAGGAGATATATTTATTAAGATATTGTTTATAGAGCTTATTAAACTTTTTTTTATCCTTAATGTTGTCAAATATTTCCGGAATGATTTCTGGATCAGGAAAGTTCTCTTTTTGAGATTCAACAATACAGTCATAGCGCAAAAAGTTTGTATTATTTATCTTTTTGTAGAATGTATTTTGGATATTTGTTAAATAATTTAAAAATTGTAACGCCTTATCTGAGTTAATCCATGATATTTGTTTAAAGTTATTTTCTATAAAATCAGCTAATTCAAATTGAAAAATAGATTTGGGAGAAATGTGAGATGCATAAATTGAAGGGTCGTTAGGAGCATAATTGGCAAAAATCATTAATTCATCTTTATTGGAAGGTATTAATTCAGGACCCAGCATAAACTCACACTCTTTTTTATTAGTATCTATATTCAATTCCAATAGCCTCCCCCATTGGGTAATAATGGTATCTCCTTGCTTTTCAGTATAATAAAAATTATCTAATTCAATGCAATATTGTCTTACGATGAAAAGTTTTTTCTCATAGTCAGGGAATTCTTCAAATTTTTCTTTTCTAAGAACAATCTCTCCAATTTCTTTATATAAAGGAATCATAATTTCTCCTCTTTTTTTCTAACTACACCAAAACCTCGTGCACTTTGTTTTCCCAGTCCAAGAAATTCTGGGATAAGAAAATTAGTAGTAAAATCTCCAGTGAAACAGAGCATTGGTTGATTGTGGAAATTAACTTCCAGTGGATGAAACCATCCATCTACATTTAAATTAGAGGTATCAGGAATCCAGTATTGAAAGGCTTTAGATAGTGTTTTAAGATTGTTTTTTAGGATAGTTTTCAGTTTCTGGTTTTTGTTATAAGTATCCAGTTTATTGTAGGTATTGTAGTTTTCCTGATTTAAAGCCATCCAGGGAGAAGCGAAATAGTAGTTATAATAATCTTCAGTCTGTCCAAAATCTTCTTCTCTAAGTATCATTTCTCGTTCGTTGGAAATAATAGTTTTCCCATTTAATTCTAATTTCCCCACTTCCAGAAAAACTTGTTTAACTAAATCTATAGCATCATTGATGGCAAGTAAAGCAGGATGTTTATCAATGATTCTATATTGAATTTGAGGGAATTTATAACTATATTGTTGCCCTGGAAGATGATTATGGAATAGATGATTTTCTGGAAATTGCGTTAAGAAGAAACCTCTAAGTTTAGGAATATCCCTTGGTTCAATAAGAACATCATTCCATTTTACAATGAGATATCGGATTTTCACCCTTGACCCCTTAAAGTAGCAAAATACTTCATATTAATCATATCCTGCCTTCTCATTATTTATGGTAATCTTATAAATTATTATTAAAAATTCTGTCAAGTATAAATTCATTTTTATATATCTCGTCCATTTTCCCTATAAATCTATCACCTATTAGATAATCTAATATTACCTTTAATCAAACTTATTTTAAAAAAAAACAGGCGGTATTTAACCGCCTGTTACAGGTTCTTAAAAGTAATGTTCTATTATTAGGATTACGACATTGATTTTAGGTCAGGATATCATCATCGTTGATTTGTTTAGAAATCCATTTGAAGATTTTACCGGTCTGGATATGATTTCTGAAATATCTTGCTACTTCAGGATCTTCATTTTCTGCCATTTTCAGGATGCGTTTGTAAGCATTGAATAACCTTTGATATTCAGTATCTCTGACATTAGGAAAACATTTTATTCTATTTCTGATGGTAGTTTCGGCAAGATATTTCAATATATCCTCAATTTCTTTCCGCTTAGCTTCCGCTTCTTCCTCAAATCCGAGCTCTAAATCAGCTGCAAGACCTTTCTTTAGTTTGTTAATCCTTTGCAAACATTCCACCCTGGTTTTTTTATCAATCATCTCAAAGGGTTCACCAATACCCTGATTGACCGGATATTGACTATGACCTTTAGAATCTTGATGAGGCAGATAAGATGAAATTTCCAGAACATCCATCTCTTCATTTGGATGATTAATTAATTGTAATATAAGCTGGGCACCAATAAGTTTTGACTTAGAATCCAACCAGCTGATAATGGATTCTAAATCCGGACTCTGAGATACATTTGAGTTTTCCTTAGATTTGTTACTCATTTTCATACTCTTTCTCTAATTGTTTCAGTGTTTTCATAATTAATCCTTTCAATATTGCTTTATTATGGTTAATTGGATTTGATTTCCCGCTTAAAGGCTTTTCACATTGAACTTCACAAAGTGAATTATCCTCAATATCGGGATAGTTTTTTAGACAGTGGGTAAGAACATTACTTTCAGAACCGTTGAATAAAATGGTTGAATTGAACATATTATTCTCCTTCTTTTTTGGTTTTAAACATGATATAATTAATGGTATTTTACTACTCATAAAATACAGACTATAGCTGTAAAATTGAGGTAATTTCTTTACTTTCAGGATTGAACTTTCAATTGATGATGACTGAATTCTGTGGGAAACGGATGAGTTAAGAGTTAATGCATCTTTCATAGATTATCTCCTTTAAATAAATATATCTTCGGGATGAAAAAGTTGCAGAGGATTGCACTCCTCTTAAGCGCTCCATCCATCTATCTGATAATGTTTGGGTTAAAATGCTTAACTTCATATTAAAACTTCCTTATCTATATTATATTGATAATATAAAATAAATTGTAATTTTGTCAAGTAAAATGTTATCCTTTAAGGACAATTTTTGTTGTTATTTTAAAATTGGGGGATTTGCTTTGATACTGTGTTTGCTGGAAGCTATATTGTATGTGAAAAATGTTATAATTTTTCTCTTGTGAAATGAAAAGCCTGACTGCTTGGTGCAGATGAGGACATCTGCACACCATGGTATGCAAAGGTCCCCCTTTGCATCAAGCTCCGAGGATTATCTCATATAACAAAAATCGTAAAAACGTAATTAAATTATGAAATCACTCTTAAGTTATCACGCTTTCATTTTTCTTATTGATAGCTTCATAGCTGGTGCCGCTTGGTGCAGATGAGGACATCTGCACACCCATATAAAAAAGCCTATCGGTTTTGTGCAGATGAGGACATCTGCACACCATTTGGGGTCATAAATACTTCGTTTATAAAGCTACGAAGGAGATTGTTATGACTAATGAAGCATAAAATTACTGTTATAGTAGAGATGTTAAAAAATTGAAAAAAGTGAAAATTGTAATTGAATTTTACACATTTTACCATTATATTATATGTAGGATATAAAAAGGAAAAGAGATTAGAAAGAGGAAAAAAATTGCGAGGCACGGAAAGAAAAATCTTGACGAAAAATAGATGATAAAAAATAAAGCATTGATAAATTGAAAGAAGGAGAAAAAATGGTCAAGCTGAGATTGAGGCGGATGGGTGCAATTGACCAGCCCTTTTACCGTATAGTAGCTATAGATTCTCGTGTAAGTAGAGACGGGAAATATATAGAAAGCATAGGGTGGTATGATCCGAAGCCTACACCCGCAAGAATTCAGATTGATAAGGACCGTGCCTTGTATTGGCTTAGCGTTGGAGCTCAACCTTCCGATACAGTAAGGTCTCTCTTACGTAAAGCAGGAATTTTACAGATGCGGCATATGCAAAAGGTAGAAGCACAAGCTGCTGCAAAAAGAAGTAAAGAAGAAGAGGTGAAAAATGAAGGAATTGATTGAATTCATCGTGAAGGCGTTAGTTGACGATCCGAGCAGTGTAGATGTCAAAGAGATTCAAGGTGACAAGATTACTCTTTATGAGCTACGCGTTGGAAAAGAAGACATTGGAAAAGTAATCGGCAAAAGAGGACGCACGGCAAGTGCTATTCGCACAATTCTTAATGCGGTAAGCGCCAAGCAAGGAAAGAGAGCCGAATTAGAAATTATTGAGTAAATGCAGTTTTCCGATTTAATCGGAATCGGCAAATTAGGCGGAAAAGAGGCGGACGGATTTTATCCCGTGCTGGTAAAATCTGATTACCGCCCTATTCTGCTAAATATTAGAGATGTGTATTTGATCTTTAACAGTGATAGAGTGTTTTTCGTGACTATCAGTGAAATAGAAGAAACCGGTCGGAAGCTAAGGATAAAGTTTGCCGAAGATGGAATAGATGAGGAACGGCAGAAACATAGGGAAGTCAAAATAGCCATACCTAAGCAGGAAAGCAGTAAATCATTACCTGAATCGGTGATAGGTTTTACCGCCTTTTTTGAAGGCAGAAATCTGGGTAAAATCACAGGTTTTTTTCATAATAATGCTCAATATGTGCTGGAAATAACAGATACCCAGGATGAGGAAATACTAATTCCCTGGGTGGAACATTATATTGGCAAAATTGATAGCGATAAAGAAGAGCTGACATTGCTTAATATGGACGAACTGCTGGATATCCAATGAATATTGAAGTTTTAAGCCTTTTCCCGGAATGCTTTAAGGGATTTATAGAAAGCAGTATGGTAGCTCGTGCTATAAACCTTGGTATTCTGAAGGTAGACCTAATCAATTATCGTATTTTTAGCCAGAATAAGCATAGACAGGTGGATGATTATCCTTATGGAGGCTTTCCAGGAATGGTCATTCAAGCAGAACCGGTGTATAAAGCCATATCGGATTTAGTGCAAAAATCATATGCTCCGGTGATATATTTTACTCCTCAAGGAAGAAAATTGAATCAATCTATCCTGAAATACTATGCTACTTTACCACGAGTAATCTTGCTATGTGGTCATTATAAAGAGATAGATCAAAGATTGCGAAATCTGGCAGTTAGTGATGAAATCTCTCTTGGAGATTATGTTCTTTCAGGAGGAGAAATTCCTGCGATGGCATTTATAGATGGTGTATCAAGACTTTTACCTGGTGTTTTAAGTGATATTAATTCTGCTGATTCAGATTCCTTTAGCCAGGAAGAAAGCGCTCTTGGATTTCCCTGTTATACCCGTCCTGAAAAATGGATGGAATTAAATGTCCCTGAAGAACTAATTTCTGGAAATCATCAAAAGATAGCCCAATGGGCAAAAAATCAATCCTATCGTTTAACTTTAACCCGAAGACCGGACTTAAAATCAGAAAAATAGGTTAGCCATATTCTCACTGTAAATTAAAAAAGCTACTGTGAAAGAAACAGCACAGGAAACCTACATTTAAATCTGAAATAACGCAGGAAGTAATGCTTCCACAAGAATAAGTTGTAGCCGGATAAATATAACAAATTCCAGCTTATTCAACTAAGTTACCATAATTAAACAACAGTTTAATAAAAAACTTCAGACTGCTATGACATTACATAGTTATGTTTCGTTTCCGTTATACCTGCAAGAAATTAAAAGATATACGGAACAGAAAGGTGAATTTGACCACAGGATTAAACTGGCTACAAAGGATAGCGTTTCTTCCGAGAATATATATGGGAGGAACCATGGACATTCTGCAAACGATTGGCAGAGACCAAATCAGGACAGACCTTCCCGAATTTCGCCCCGGTGATACAGTGAAGGTCTATTATAAAATTAAAGAAGGCGGCAAAGAACGAATCCAGGTTTTTCAAGGGATAGTCATCCAGAAACGTGGGTCAGGTATCTCCAGAACCTTTACGGTGCGTAAAGTATCCAATGGAGTTGGTGTTGAACGCACTTTTCCAATGAATTCGCCAAATATAGAAAAGTTGGAAATAGTTCGTTATGGACAGGTTCGTCGAGCAAAGCTTTTCTATCTACGCCATGCCAAAGGTAAGGCTGCAAGGATAAAAGAACGCAAAAGATTCACTGCTTAGTTACGAAAAACTTAAAATCAGAGCCCCACACTCCCAAATTTGAGTACGGGGCTCTCGTTTTATAAAGCATATCAGATATGAACATAAATAATCAGGTTAAATACCAGCAAAGAGGATGGGTGCAGTATCAGAACATAAAACTGGAGGTGGAAACTTCCGGGGATTATGTTCAAAAAGTGCATTTTACCTCGAAAGTTTATCCTACCATCAATCCTTCCCCCACCCTAAAAAAGGTATGCCAGCAGCTATTAGAGTATCTTCAAGGAAAGCGAAAGGAATTTACCGTCAAGATTGCTTTAGAAGGCACAGCTTTTCAAAAAAAAGTTTGGGAAGCAATGCAACATATTCCTTATGGAGAAACCTGTAGCTATAAAGATATCGCAATTGCTATTGGTAATCCTAAAGCTGCCATAGCAATAGGTCAGGCAGCGCGTAAAAATCCTGTTGCCATTATTATCCCCTGTCATCGTGTTATAGGTGCTAATGGTGATTTAAAAGGATATGCAGGTAGAATAGATATAAAAGAATGGCTGCTAAACCTGGAAAATGGGAACAAGGACAAATGATAATAGGAATTGGCGTTGACCTCGTAAAAATTGAACGTGTGCGCAAGCTTTTGGATAACTATACAGAATTTATTACTCAAGTTTTCACAGCTGGAGAAATAGAATTCTGTCGGGCTAAAGCAGATTCAGCTTCGTCTTTTGCTGCACGATTTGCTGCTAAAGAGGCTATGATGAAGGCTCTGGGTACTGGCTGGAATGAAAAAGTTAACTGGTTGGATATTGAAGTTATAAATGAAAGGCATGGCACACCGATATTGAAGATAGGAGGAAAGACCCTACAATTGATGCAACAGATGGGAGTGCGTCAAACTCATCTTTCCCTTTCTCATGAGCGAGATTATGCTATTGCCTTTGTTGTTCTGGAAGGTGAGAAACTTGACAATACAGATAATGATGTATAATGGCTCAAAAATAAGGTGGTAAAAATGCAATGTTTCGTATTCTTGGGAATTCAAGGCAGTGGAAAAGGCACTCAGGCAGAACTATTGAGTGAAAGAATAAATTTTCAGCATATAAATATCGGAGATTTATTAAGAGAACAGGTGATGAAAAGGACAGAGCTTGGCTTAAAGGTACAGGATATAATTGGACGAGGAGATTTAGTCCCTGATGCGCTGGTTTTTGAGATAGTAGAAAGCTCTTTAAATCCAGACCGAAAAGGGATAGTATTTGATGGATTTCCTCGCACTTTGGTGCAAGCTAAGTATCTGGTTGAACATTTTGAAGTGCTTCAGGTCTTCTTTTTAGAACTGGGAGAAGATGAAGCTATCGCACGTTTATCTTCGCGAAGAGTTTGTCCTGCTTGTGGTGCAAATTACAATATATTGACTAATAAACCTAATATAGATAACTTCTGCGATGTTTGCGGAACAGAATTAATTATCCGTCAGGATGACCGACCAGAGGTTATCTCCCGAAGGGTAAAAGAATTTTATGAACAGACTCTGGCTCTGAAAGAATTCTTCGCTAAACGAGGAATACTTTCGGTTATAGACGCCAGTGAAGATATAGAAGAAATAGCAGCAAAAATTGCTGACATAGCTGAGAGATTGCTGAATAAATAAATGAATAAGATATTGCAACAGGTTCAGAAAGCCATAGAAATCTTAGCTTATCTGGTGGCTCTCTGGAGCTTAATGGTACTTTTTTTAGAACCAGTTATCAGTTATTATGCGAATTTTGTTAAGGTTGAAAACTTCACAGCCTGGGCTAACTTGTTGCTGCTTGCTCTGGCAATTATAAATCGGTTACTTCTAAAAGAAGGAAAAGGTATTAGCGGAGCTATTATCTTTGATATAATTATGTTAGTAGTAGGGCTGTTCATACTGGTTTACACTGCAAAGTTTGTGATATTCTTATTGCTCATTCGTCAGACCTATTATTTTCTCCAGTTTATACTTTTCCGCTTTTCAGAAGGAAAGATATATCTATGGTTATCTACCAATCCCCCTGTAACCTTATTATTGAGTTTTTTATTAGTGATATTTCTGGGAACTATTCTATTGATGTTGCCAGTTTCTTCTAATAATAATAGGGTCACACCTTTTGTGGATGCTCTTTTTACTGCCACTTCTGCCACCTGCGTTACAGGTTTAATCGTACTTCCCACGGGTTCACATTTCAGTCTATTTGGTCAGATAGTTATTCTTTTGCTTATCCAGACTGGAGGATTGGGAATAATGACACTTTCCACTGCTTTTGCTCTGTTACTGGGAAGAAGCATCAATCTGAAACTGAAAAATGTAATGATTAATGTTATGGGTGGAACTACCAGAATAAATATCTTTCAACTTTTAAAGAATATCGTCATTGCTACTGCCATCATAGAAGCATGTGGTGCAATAATTTTACTTACTAAATTTGCTCAGGACTTCCCCATCCGTGAGGCTATCTATTATTCCATTTTCCATTCCATATCAGCTTTCTGTAATGCTGGCTTTTCTCCCTTTGATAGCAACCTGATGATGTATTCTGATAGCATAATAATTAGCCTGGGAATTCCATTATTGATATTTTTTGGTGGTCTCGGATTTACGGTTATCCTGGACCTGTATCGTTATTTCTTTAAACCTCAGAAGGTGCGAAAACTAAGTCTGCATTCAAAAATTGTACTGACTACAACTGCTATCTTAATAGTTATAGGTTTGGTTACTTTCTTTATTCTGGAATATAATAACACGATGAAGGGTTTTTCCTTTAAGCACCGTTTTCTGGCTTCCTTATTCCAATCTGTAACTCCACGTACCGCAGGATTCAATACCATTGATAATGGACTTTTGAATAAAGGTTCGGTTTTGATGACTCTGCTACTGATGTTTATTGGTGCATCTCCTGGTTCTA
>Ga0209508_1001671_pt1 | contig 16392 bp, 14 predicted proteins | sample AD_UKC129_MetaG_FD_184427 | JGI IMG/M metagenome (GOLD analysis project Ga0209508, IMG submission 184427) | Active sludge microbial communities of municipal wastewater-treating anaerobic digesters from Canada - AD_UKC129_MetaG (SPAdes) (version 2) | ecosystem: Engineered > Bioreactor > Anaerobic... | reverse complement strand
TATCCTATTAAGGAGTCCAAGATCCTCAACTTCCTTGAACTTTCTCAACACTAGGGGAGATAATGGTGTTAGGAGGTTCGCATAGAATTTCTTGGCAGCGTCCATGATAAGATAATCATCAACATCCTTGTCAAAGCGTTTACTAAGGCAAAGGTGTTGTCCGAAGGCATCATTAGAGAAAAGTATACCATCCTCTGCAAGGAATGTGAACATGCTATCAGGCCAATGTAGCATGGGAGCCTCAAGGAAAATAAGATTCTTACCGCCAAGATCTAGGCTGTCACCTGTCCTAACTATTTCCATCTTAGAATCTTTTAGAAGTGGATAATGCCTTTTTAGTCCTTCAGCTCCTTTACCGGTGCAATAGATGGGTGCATTATATTTTTTCCAAATTTCTGGCAGCGAACCACTATGATCCCTTTCGATATGGTTTTGTATTATCTTTCGATATGGTTTTGTATTATAATATCGATCTTGTCCCTATTTTCTCTTTCTAGGGCGTCTTTTATTCTTGCCATCATCTGTGGTGAGGTTCCAGGGTATGTGTTGTCTATAAGCGCTACCTTATCCCCGAATACAAGATAGACATTATAGGTTGTGCCCTTGAGGGTGTAACCATGGTAGCTTCTAATATCCCAGTCCATAACCCCAACCCAGTACACATTATCAGTTAATTTCTTTGCATCAGCTTTCATCGATTTTCACCCAAATTATAGATATTATCATATGATCTATATTATAGTTTATAATTCGCCAATCCAAAAATTACTTTCAAAGGTTTATTCTTCTATTTCATATTCAAATTCCCAGAATGGTTTTCCAGTGACTTGGCCCTTGTAGAGGTGTTCCATTTCATGGGATACTCCGTAGGCTCCTGAACCTTCAAACCTAACCGGACTTTTAATCCTTTTAAGCCTTATTTTAAGGTCTAGGGGGTCTAGGCTCGCCCTTATAACATGATCGGCTTCTACAACTATCCTATATGGTCTTTTAACAAGTTCTCTTTCACTTTTATCTCCGCATTTTTCTAGTCTGTAGATTGTCCCCTCTTCTTTGAGGATTCTTGGATTTAAAAAAAGGTATACTATTTCAAGGGTGCGGCCCAATTTTTTATCTTCATCGTATCTTGTGATCTTTTCTTTTATTGCCATGAATTTATCGGAATTTTTCACGAAGCTCCAATCTCCACCAAAACGTATGGAAAAAAGTATGGGGATGAAGGCGTCGGGTGGGATTCCTAGCCTTTTTATAGCTTCTTTTTCTTTTAGGATGAATTTCAAGAGTTTTTTCAATTGTTTATATTCCAATCATATCAACCCCTCTCTAACTGGGGGGGGCTATGGGGTGAGTCGAGCGTAGAAATCATCGATGGCAGCGTTAACAACTTCTATTATGGCATCATCAAGATTTCCATGGGATTCATCCACTTCAAGGGGTATGTTATCACAGTATACCACCTCTAGGCCGGCTTCTAGCGCATCTTTCGTCGCTACATCCACTGCAGCTGCTTTCAGTTCTGTTAGCATGAGATCGGCTTCATTTATGTGTTTTTCTATGTCTCTTTGGAGTAGGGGTCTGTTTGAAAGGTGTGGTGTTGTGCCAACAACATTACATTTGTATTCATTTTCGAGGTGTTCTACAAGGAGGTGTATTATGGATTCTGGGGCTGTTGTGGCGAACAATACATTTTTATCCTTTATATCTTGGAGTGGCTTTGGCCTGAATATTGTGGGGATGACTTTGGCTTCTGGATTTGTTTCATGTATGAATTTTTCTATCTTTTTTATTTTATTTTCTGTGGCTATTGGTTCTTCGCACATTGTTAGGATGGCGAGGTCTGCTAATTTGATTCTGTATGGGCCGAAGAATTTTGTGATGTTTATCATGGGTTGGTTGGCGCCTACTATGACTATGTGTCTGTTTGTTTTTACTGGTGGTATGGCGGCTCCGCTGCCTTCCATGATAACGAAGTCCGCGTCTACTTCGTTTGCTATTTCAGCGCCTCTTTTCGCGTTTGTTATGAATACGTCGCCTACCATTCCGCCTCCGCATCTTCTGCATCCTATGGTTAGTATTCTGCTCATGAGAGCGTCCTCCCAATGGTCTGATGCGGCGTGAATTCCTTTGTAGGCTTGTTCCATGAGGAATTCTGGTGTTATGCTTATTTTATCGCCTCGGACTATCTCTGGTTCTTCGGGGCCTCCGCGGCCCATTGCAACAACGCAGGGGTTGTAGTCTTTTTTGTGGATTAGGCGGGCGGCGTATGCTGATACTGCTGTTTTACCTATCCTTTTTCCTGTTCCGAGTATTTTTATTGATGGTTTTTTGAGGACTTCATATTCTGTGAGTGGTTGGAATTCGAAGTCTGGGCCTCTGTAGATTGCGCCTTCTTCTAGTACTATTGTGGCTATGTTGAATCTTTTGGAGTAGTCGAGTATTGGTTCGTCGCTTAGGTCCATGACTGTGTCTGCATCATATTTTCTTATGATTTTTCTTATGAGGTTGTAGGGGATTTTATGCGGGTTTTCGCCAAAGTAGACGGGTTTTTCCATTAGTTTCGCATATTCTTCTGGTGAGGATGTTTTAAGTTTTTCTGTTCCTCCGATGAATATGAGGGCTTTAACATCTATGTGTTCCATACAATCGAGTGTTTCGACTGCGGCTTTGGTGACTGGAAGGTAGTGTTCGCCATCGACTAGGCAGATAATCTTTTCCATAGCTCTCATTTTTTTTCAACACCTTCTTTTATTTTGGTTTTAGATGTCAATTTTAGATATTAATATCTTTTTTTGTAGGATCCCCCTCAAAAAAAATGGGAATGTGATTTTTTTTGTCTAATATTCTTCATGATAAAAGAAGATTAGTAGTTTTTGTAACATCTAATTTTATCTGTTTAAAAAGGGTATTACATTTTTTTGGGTGTGAGGATTCTTAGCAGGTTCTTTGGGAGTCAATTAGTTCATAAATTGTAGGTTCCTGGGGGGGCTATTTGGCTTCTATATTAGCTTCCATCCTTGCAAGTTCCTTTTTTGATCTTTTTGCAAGTTCTGAGAGTCCATTCACGATGTTTGGTGGTAGTGTGTCGTTTCCTTGCTTTGCGAGTATTTCTGAGATGGCTGTTGAAAGTACGAATATGGCGTATTTGTGTTCTGCTTTGGTTCTGTGGATGTGATGGGGGCTGATGTTAAGCGAAAAGTATTTCTCACACTCTTTTTCTATGTCATAACCATTTTCAAGATACTTTAAAATATATACTAGGAATTGATGCAATTGTATCATTTCATCTTTATACATGGGTACCAGCCTCTACTCCCTCCATAATAGAGTAGTCTTGTCGATTATATAAAGTTAATGTTTGGAAATTAAAAATAAACTTCACTGGTACACCAAACACTACTATTAAGCCCCTATCTAATTTTCTTAATATGACTTATTTATATATAAACCTCCTCTTTTATATAAATTTATGTTAAGATGGATACAGATTATCCAATTATAGTATTTTCACCTTAAATTTATCATGAGATTTCTAAAGGTTATGCGCTGTTCTAATCATGTTTTAGTTGCTTGCAAGACCCCTCCAGTGAAGCTACGCGAGGATAAAACTTAAATACATTCTTGAAAATATTATCAATAGACATTCTGTAGAGGTTACTCTCGAATCCACGCGGATGGTAAGTAGTGGGTGTTTCCGGCGAGATTCACTGGATCACCAAAGTTTTCACTAAGCCCTCGTCAAGTGAAGATAATGCGCTGACAAAAAGATAGGGGGTGATTAAGATCATGAAAATGACTAATGAAGTGAATAATATCTAGTAACTGCTGTTTGTCTTCTGACAATTGCAATTATAACAAATTTTACTGGTGTCCGGATTGATCTTATCGCATCTTTTGGACCATTCTGAATTTTTATAGCTTATCTGATTATAAAGGATAAGATCAAAAAAAAATCAAAAATTTGCAGCAGCCCACTATTTTGATATTTAGCAATAACAATCTTTCACACTGGCAATTCTAATAATCCATATTCATGTTCTGTGAAATCCCCAATATAAAAATCCAGATCTTTAGCCAAAATCAGTTTAATTTCAAAAATTCTTACAAATGGACATTTTATCAGCTAAGAACTAACCTATCATGTTTTCTATGAACCAAAAAAACCTCTCAATTTACTTTTTAAAAAGACTGGATTGTCACATTCGTTCTTTGATCAGGAACCTTGATAACGGTTTCTCGATTCATAAAATTTAGTGATCTCAATAACCATAATCTCATGAAATAGGTTCCAAGATCAAACTTTTACAAGATTATTTTTAAATTAAATTGCGATAAAATTAATCTCTGTGATACTATGAAAATCCTAAAACTTGAAGTTCATCAGATCAAAGAACTTGTGAAAAGATCCTCACCCAATATAAAAGAAATAATCCAACCCGTCAAGACAATAATTGACGAGGTTCAGAGAAATGGCGATGAAGCCCTCAGAAAATTCACCAAAAAATTCGACGGCGCCGATATAAGAGAACTTAAAGTCACCAGAGAAGAAATAGAAGAAAGCTACGAAAAAATAGATAATAAAATAAAAAATGCACTGAACATGGCAGCTGCAAACATCAGAAAATTCCACAGACTACAAACTCCAAGCCAATGGCTCCGAGAAATAAACAGAGGCATAATGGCCGGTCAAATCATAAGACCAATCGAGAGCGTGGGCTGCTACATACCAGGCGGCAGGGCCGTTTACCCATCCACAGCCCTCATGACCATTATACCCGCCAAAATCGCCGGTGTCAAAAGGATAATCTGTTGCACCCCACCACGTAAAGACGGATCCGTAAATGAGGCAACACTAGTAGCCGCTGACATGGCAGGTGCAAATGAAATATACAAGGTCGGAGGGGTCCAAGCCATAGCCGCAATGGCCTACGGAACCAAAACCATAAAACCAGTTGATAAAATTGTCGGACCCGGTAACATATTCGTAACAGCAGCAAAAAAATTAGTCTATGGAGACGTGGACATTGACTTCATAGCAGGCCCATCAGAAGTCTTGATAATAGCTGATGAAAATGCTAATCCAGAATATATAGCATTGGAGATGATCGCACAGGCAGAACACGACCCGGAAGCAGCATCTCTACTTGTAACACCATCAAGGGATCTTGGAAAGAAAGTGTATAAAATCTTAGAAGAGAAAATTAGATATGCTAAAAGAGGGAAGATCATAAAAGAGTCCCTCAACAATCATGGTAAGATAATCATCGTAAGAGATCTTATGGAGGCTGTTCATTTTAGTAATGAATACGCCCCTGAACATCTTATAATAATGACTGATGAACCTGAAAATTTACTAGATGAGATTGAAAATGCGGGTTCAATATTCCTTGGAGAGTTAACACCAGTTTCTGCAGGAGATTATGGTTCAGGAACCAACCATGTATTACCAACTAGTGGATGTGCCAGGATGTACTCTGGATTATCAACAGAATCATTCCTGAAAAAACCCACAGTACAAATATTGTCAGAGAATGGTCTTAAAACCCTCAAAGACGTTGTAATACCACTGGCAGAATATGAAGGACTCTATGCACACGCAGAATCCTTTAAAAAGAGACTTACGAGGTGAAAATCATGTTTGAAAAGAGAACCCATTACTCAAACGAGATCACACCATCACTTGACGGCATCCAAGTCACCTTAATGGGGTGGGTGCACGAAATAAGAGACCTTGGAGGAATAATATTCATACTACTAAGAGACAGACACGGTATAATACAAGTTACCGCCCCAAGTAAAAAAACACCCAAGGAACTCTTCAAAAACTTGAGAAAACTTAAAAAAGAGTACGTGATAGCAATCCAAGGAACAGTAAAAGAATCGCCAAAAGCCCCAAGAGGCGTTGAAGTAATACCCTCAGATCTAAGTGTTTTAGGCGAGTCACAACAACCTCTACCACTTGACCCCACAGGAAAAGTTAAAGCCGAAATTGACACAAGACTAGACTCAAGATTCCTAGACCTTAGAAGACCCGAGATAAGCGCCATATTCAAGATAAAAAGCAGAATGCTGCATTCAGTGAGAGTTTTACTCGAAGAGAATGGTTTTATAGAGATAAACACTCCAAAGTTGGTTGCATCCGCAACCGAAGGAGGGACAGAACTCTTCCCTATAACCTACTTTGAAAGGGAAGCATTCCTAGGCCAAAGTCCACAACTCTACAAACAGATGATGATGGCAAGTGGACTCGACAAAGTCTATGAGATAGCACCAATATTCAGGGCAGAAGAACACGACACCCTACGACACCTAAACGAGGTAATATCTATTGACATAGAAGCAGCCTTCATGAACCACGAGGATGTTATGAAAATCCTTGAAAAACTCATAGTAAAAGTCATAAAAGACATTAAAGGACATTGCAAGGACGAACTCGAAATCCTAGGAAGAGAAATTGAAGTTCCAAGAAGGCCTTTTGAAAGACTAGAATATGATGAAGTTGTAGAGATGGTAAACTCAAAAGGTATACACCTTAGATATGGGGAAGATCTTTCAAGGGCCGCTGAAAAGGCGCTAGGCGAGACAATGGACGGATACTATTTCATAAAATCTTGGCCAACTGATATAAAACCATTCTATGTGATGCCAAGGGAAGATGATCCAAGTAAAAGTTATGCTTTCGACCTCATGTACAAAGACCTTGAAATATCCTCTGGTGCCATGAGGGTCCATGAACATGATCTTCTAGTCGAAAAGATCAAGAAGCAGGGCTTGAATCCAAGGTCATTTGAAAGCTATCTTTCAGCATTCAAATATGGCATGCCACCCCATGCTGGTTGGGGTCTTGGAGCTGAAAGATTCACAATGGCACTACTAAACATTAAAAATATCAGGGAAACCGTGCTGTTCCCAAGAGATAGGAGAAGATTAACCCCATAAAGTGATTTTCGATGATGGGCGCGTCAACAAGAAAAGGAAGAAAAATTGCGGAAAAAAGTAGAGAAATCGTGAAAAATCTTATAAAAGATAAGATAGAAGGTTTATCCCCAGAAGAAGCCGAGATTATAGAAAGGATCGTTCATTCCACAGCCGACCCAGAATATGCTGATATCACTAAAATAAGCCAAAATTTCACAGCAACAACTACAGAAGCTCTCAAAAACCTCGAGGATATCCTAGTAGATGTTGAAATGGTGAAAGCAGGAATATCCTATGACGGGAACATTAAATGTTACATAAACCATCCAAAAGTTATAAAAATGGCAAAAGATGAGAACATGACTAGAGCCGCGGCTGCAATAGAATATGCAGCTTCACAAAACTTCAGCGGAATTGTAGTAATAGGTAATGCGCCCACAGCACTCTTAAAAGTGATCGAACTAACACAGAAAAACATGAAGGTTAGATCAGTTATAGGCGTGCCCGTCGGTTTTGTAGGGGCTGCAGAATCCAAAAAACTCCTCACAAAAACCAACATACCATATCTTATCACAACAGGGCCGAAAGGTGGGACGCCAGTCGCGGTCTCTGCCACCAACGCCCTTATAAACATCGCAAAGAAAGGTGAGATCAAATGAAATCTAAGAATTTATTTGAAGAAGCCTTGAAGGTTCTGCCCGGTGGTGTGAGTTCCCCAGTAAGAAAATTTGAACCATACCCATTCTTTGCTAAGAAAGCTGAAGGTTGCATACTCCATGACATTGACGGTAAAAGCTATATAGATTATTGTTTAGCTTATGGTCCGCTCATACTAGGACATGCACACCCAAAGGTTACAAATGCAGTTTGCGAACAAATCAAAAAGGGCAGCGCATATGGAGTGCCAACCAAGGCAGAGGTTGAACTTGCAAAACTAGTCATGGAAAGAGTACCATCCATTGACATGGTAAGGTTTGTCAATTCAGGTACAGAGGCTACGATGGCTGCGATAAGACTCGCAAGGGCATTCACAGGGGAGGATAAAATAATCAAATTTGAGGGGGCATATCATGGCGCCCACGATTATGTGCTTGTGAAACCAGGATCTGGCGCGACATCGGCTCCAGACTCCCCAGGAATACCAATCGACACGACAAAAAACACCATGTCAGTACCATTTAACGATGAAGAATCAGTTACAAGTATAATAGAAAAAGATGAGAGTATTGCAGCGATCATAGTGGAGCCCGTAATGGCCAATATAGGTTGTATAGAACCAGAGGATGGTTACTTGAAATTTCTAAGGAGGATAACTAGTGAAAATGGTATTCTTCTAATATTTGATGAGGTGATCACGGGCTTCAGGATAGCTCCTGGAGGCGCCCAAGAATATTATAATGTAAAGGCAGACCTTGTAACCTATGGGAAGATTATAGGCGGCGGATTCCCTATGGGGGCTCTTGCAGGTTCCAGAAAATTAATGGAACATATATCACCTGCAGGTGATGTCTACCAAGCCGGCACATTCAATGGCAACCCAGTATCAGTGACCGCGGGTATAAATACACTTAAGGAATTAAGAGAAGGTACTTACAGGGAACTTAACAAGAAAGGAGAAAAGATAAGAGGCGGTATAAAGGACATCCTAGAAGATAACAGACTAGAATTCCATTTAGCAGGTTTATCTTCAATGTTCCAACTCTATTTCACCAAAAACGAGGTTAAAAATTATGCTGATGCCAAGACAGCTAACTTGGAAACATTCAAAAAATATTTCCATGAACTCCTTAAGGGTGGAGTGTTCGTGCCACCTTCACAATTTGAATGCTGCTTCATTTCAGCAGCACATAAAAAAGAAGATCTTGAAAAGACATTAGAAGTGGTGGAAGAATCCATTAAAAAAGCCATCAAATAGGTATGTCCGATTCATTAATTATGATCTTTTAAGGCCACTGTATATCAGAAAGTCTATCAGCGCACTCTGAGGGACTACGATGATGTTTCCACGGGCATTTTGCCTAATACCTTCATCCACCAAACTCATATACTTATCTCTATCTTTTGTAGCGTTTAATATGGCTTTTATAAGGGATTTAACCGCATCTCCCCTAGAATATCCATCTTTCTGTTCTTCTCTTAAAAATATTATTGAATCACCTGAAACATAGCCTTCCCCTTCCACATAAACCGGTCCGATCCTTTTTATAATAGCATCAATGGCTTCTGGAGTTACTATTACTACAACGTCTGTTTTCTCACCAGTATTATATTCCACTATTTCTTGGGCGAGTTTCGCGCCTTTTTCGGTGTCTTTTTCCCAGAGTGCATCGTGTAGGTACCATTTGTCCACACCAGTCGCCTTCAGTGATTGTGGTGGTGTCGCTGTGGGATGAGCCATCCTACCCGGATAAATTGATTTTATGTCTGTTATATTCCCCTCTTTTAAAGTTATAATGAATGCCATGTCAACTGCTCCGATACCAGGTCTTGGTTCGCTAGTATCGGCGCAGAGAAGGAGAATCTTCTTTTCCCCTATCATAATATTCTGGTGGGAATTTCTAATGTGTGCATATGTTATAATTGAAAGAGCCATGATAACTACTATGAGTATAATGGTCTTGTTCTTCCTGTCCATGAATCTAATCTTATCATTCTTTTATATATAAAATTTCACATATGAATCGAGCATGGCTGTTAACAAAAAAAGGGAGATAAGTATCAACTAAAATAGACTTCAGAAGATTAATATGATCCTTGATGGTCTAGGGGATGCATAGCTGCGGTTTTTCATCGAATTCACTTCCAAGAATTGCAGTGTAGTTTGGAAAGAACATCATGCATAGAATTTAGATGATCACATTTTTCTGTGTATTAACAGGATAATCGCTTATTGTTTCATGTATAGACTCCAATAGCTAGTTGTCATTGAATGGGCAGATCATGATATCAAGAATCAGAAAAGTCAATCTATCAATTCAATGATCTCATTGAACTTGAAAGAAGAGTGGGGGGATTAGAACGGAGCGCAAAGGGATGATAACTTATATGCGATTTATTTCAAGTGTAAATGAAAAATATTTCCACAAAATTCTTAAGGATCAAAACGTACATGACAATTTTCACAATTGTTTCCTTTCATAAAAAAAGGGAATTTGGGATGATCTATATATGATTCCGCAGAGGATAGCTTGCCGCAGCTGGATTTTATATAACGAGTAAAATATTTTCCCTGCTTTGACGGGCAAAGTTTCTTGCTTCATCAAGAAGACTTACCCCCCCATCATCTTTCTGTAAGAGATCGTGCCGACACCCGCATCTAAACATTTTGGAAAACGCATTCTTCTACCAGCTCTCTCAAGCCTTGTACGAGAATTTTTTTTATCGATTGTATCTTTTTTTTGTATTATTCTCTCATCTTCCCTGCTGTATCTCTCACTTCAGAAAGGAGGGTTTAGAACTAAAGGTAAGTTAAACCAATGATTATAAGAAGTATGATAACTATCATTATAAAAACTAGAACAAGCAAAAATTTAGAATCCTTGGACGTTTCCTGCATTTTAATTTCTTCTCTTTTCCTTTGAACTGTGGGGATAAAATTTGAAGAATCCTCTAGTATCATGTCATCCCAGGTATTTCCTTCGTTCTCGAAGAAACTTTCAATTATTTCATCACCGCTATAATAGGTATACTTTTCATTTACCTCTCTCAATTTTTGTGCGAGTTCGGCCCCCCCTGATTTTCCAGATCGTTTTCTTTGAACGGATTCATCAACTCCAAAAGGGCTTGATTTTGTCCCATAAGCTTCTTCCAGAGAATTGTAATATTGAAGTGGGCCTCCACATTCACATGAAACAAAATCAGATGGGTTTTCACCCTCCTTTAATTTGTAGTAACCGCCACATTGAGTGCAGATAAGATAACCGCGGGGATTGGACCTTCGAGTTTTTGGCAATCTGAAACTCTCCCACCAAATACCGTTCTAGTTATCCGCTACTTTTGGAATGTGTGAAACGATTTATCTTAGTGGATAACCTTCCCCCCACACTTTATTGGAGGGCTTTCAGGGGGAACAGGAGCTCCCCACATCTTCAGGGCTCTAACAATCACCCTTTGGGCTTAAAACCCCCAAATGTCCTGGAATATCATCAGTGAACTATCCCATTCTTAGCGAGTAGGGGTTCCCGGTTCCTAAAGAGGGTTTACCCCTAATCTTCCCTGTTCCAGGGGGTTGTAAAGGGAAGTATCTTCACGGGCGTTTTGGGCTGTTCCATCCCCTCACACCTATAACAGTCTATTATTAATACTATTATATAAAACTATCGCCCGCCCTCCGCCCTTCTTGTATCCCTCTCTCTTGGAATGGGACTTAAGAATAACGGTAAGCTAAGCTCTCGGCATAAAATCACGAAAAAGGTATAAAAAAATTAAATCTGCTAGTATTTTTCTGGGTATTAGTAGGCCACTGAGTGTCGTGAATAATGCAAGTATTGTTAGTTGCTATTGGAACTTCGTTTGGTTGCCATAGGTATTTCATATCGTGCTGCAGATACCTCCACAACACTTACTTCGTTGGTGACATTTCCATGTTTTAGTATGCCTGTTTGATTATAGGGAGGCCTGTCAGATCCTTTTTTGAGTATGAAGAATCTATTTAACTTCATTGTTTGATTTGTTGGGATAGTGTTGATCAGAGTATAACTTCGAGGTAACCTTTCACTTGCGCCTCCTATTTCATCTATTGTGGAAATGAGGCCGAAGGGTGTACATATCATTTGCTGGAAGATTTTCAATGATTTCATCATCTTCGGGCCCTATACGGATGGGTTATTTTTTATCCAAAGTGACGCCACTGTCCTATAATACATTCCAAGTATAAAGTATGGTTCTTTTTATGGATCAATTACGGCGCTTGTTGTATTGTCAGGACCGAAATTTTGTTTGCACTGATTGTTTCTAATAATTCTTTACTAGTTTCATATTTATGGGATTGCCATTGGATCAGTTATATTGTATTCTAATAGCTCAGATTCTCCTATTTCACCTACGCATTCTTTTCCATCTTCTGACAAATTAAATTCTCATCTAAGTTCTTCTTTTTGTCCCGGGGGACTGTTTCAGTGCATGCTATAGAAAAGGGTGGTTATTGGTGTTAAATGATGCAATTTTCTTCATCTTTTGCCTCTATAATTTCATGTTAAATTCTTATATTGTCAGCGATAAGATTTCTACTTAGAATATCTTGGTAATAAGTGGTTTTGATGGGGCTGTCAAAGGCGTTTGTCAAAAACTTGGGGGAATGCTTAGATGGCTATTTTTCATGGTTACTGGTTCTGATGTTTATGTATGGTGTTACGCTCTTCTTGTGATGTGTTTATGTGTCCGTGGATGCTGTGGCTGATTTAATAATCTTTGGCCATACAAATGCAAAAGAAAACACTTCTGTGAAGTGCCCTCTCTCTTTTTCCTTTATTTTATGGTATGGCGATGAAAGCCATCATACTGATGAGTTACTGGAACCCACAAGTTTTTGACAGCGCCTGTTTTGATTAGGCCAACGTTTATTTTTTTTCTTATCAGGGTTTTTATTGGATTAAATAGCTTGAAAAAAAGTATTTTATTTGGAGATATATTTTTTGGCTGCAACTTAAGGGATGATATGTGGTGATTCCATATGGTTGTGGTTAAATGTTGGAAAAATTAGTTTTTTGAAAATTTATTTATTATTCTAGTAACTTGCAAAACTTCTTCTGAAAGGGAAGGAATACGCAATGGGGGGGGAGGTGTGCATGGGGAAAGGGTATATATAGGTTACAACAGATGAATATCTGGCTAAGAGATATTCTTATCCGTGAGTGTTGGAGAGTTTACATCAGGATGTAATCATGATATGGGGGGGTGATTTATGAAATGTCCGAAGTGTGGTTTTGAAAATCCTGAAAATGCCAAATTTTGCAGAGAGTGTGGCATGTCTTTTACGGACAAGGGGTTTGCTGAAAAAGGAGGGGGGATGAAATCAACTTCAGAGGCATCTCCAAGTGTTAGAGGCGTGAATATAAAAATACTATTGTTAATAATCGGATTTGTGGTTATAGTGGGGGTGGCAGCTTACTATTTTCTGCCGTCGCTTTTTTCTTCACCACAACAAGCCACTGTTTTAATAGTGCCTGCAGTTTCAGGATCGGCGGTAGTCACATACAATGGGTCGCAATATCCAGTTAATCTTGATTATTATGCTTTAAGTCAGGGTTCGGGATTTATTGTAAGCGATCAGGGACATATAGTGACCGCGGCACATGTGGTGTCAGACCCCTATGATCTCAGATATCAGGGCAAAATCAGGAAGATGGAACAGTCTGATATAGAGTGGTATGTTGCCCAGGGAGCTATTTACCTAGTTTTGCAAAAAACTGATCCTGATGTTTTAGAAGATCTTACCCAGGAAGATATGGATGATTTGACTAATGAAGCGTTAAGTTCTGGAGCGGTAGAGGTGAAAAATGCCAATTTGGATATTTATGTAATAGGCGGGGCTTTCCCAGAAAGCATGACTGAAAAAGATTATATAGCACATATCGTAGATTTTGAAGCTACTGATAATCAAGAAAAGGATGTAGCCTTGTTAAAAGTGGATAATCCTCCGAAGAATTTGCCTAAAATGTCCATAAGCAGTCAAAAACCAAATGTTGGTGACACCGTTTCTATATATGGATATCCAATCGAACAGATGGAATTCGCCAAGTATATGGAGTCAACAGGGAATCAAAAACAATTCTTAGAGAGCATGGCAAATGCAACCCTAACTAAGGGTATTGTCAGCGCAGAAAGGATTTCTCCCCGCGGTACACAATACTTCCAGACTGATGCCCCTGTTAATAAGGGGAATAGTGGCGGGCCAGTGTTAAATTCAAATAATCAGGTTATAGGAGTATTAGTATTTAAACTTGGAGAAACAGGAAATTATAACTTCTTCATTTCCTCCCAATATGTTATAGACATGCTTAAACAAAACGGAATAAACGTTTAAAAGGCCCCGTTATTAATTGCAGCTTCACTACACCAGAAAAAATATTGATAGTTTTATCGGGTAGTTACCCACCCCACCCAATATTTAATTTATAATATGCAAAATTTTTTTTAGTGTAGAAACAGACCATCAAATAATACATTTGCTGATGAAGTCAGTGAAAAAGCTTATTTCCAGTTAAAACTGGAAAAGTGATTTGGTGAGAGGCTCGATATGGTGGTTATAATAGCAGGTGTGGGTGAAAATAAGAATATAGAAGCAGCGACTGATAAGGTGGATTTTGAAGTTCTTTTAGCCTACTCAGAGGATGAATTCGTCAGGATGATCCGTGATGGTCTTGGAGATGCATATGTGCGTGGTTCATTGAGTTCGGCTCCTATAATAAAAGAACTGCGAAAAATAGGAGACTTGAAAAGAGCATCCTACATAGAATTAGATGATCACAATTTCCTATTAGCCCCAGTGGGAATAGATGAAGGATTCACAATAGATGACAAAATTAGAATAATCGAATATTGTTCAAATTTCATGGAAAATATAGGTCTCAAAACCAGTATAGCGGTTATTTCAGGTGGCAGGCCACAGGATATTGGAAGAGCCCCACAAATCGACAAATCAATCAAAGAAGCTGAAAAGTTAACATCAATGATAAAAGATAAATATGATATAAAACATTACTATATCCTGATAGAAGATGCTATAAAAGATAAACGTAATCTGATTCTAGCCCCAGATGGTATAACAGGAAACTTGATATTCAGGAGTCTCGTGTTAATCGGATCAGCCAAAAGTCATGGGGCTATAACCCTTGGAATAGATCCTATTTTTATAGACACTTCAAGGGCCCAGACTATCGAGGGCTATGAGAGAGCATTGAAATTCGCATATAAACTTGCCAGAATGAAAGGGGATGTGAAATGTCATTCCTAAAACCAATATATAAATTATATGAATGGTACCTTCTAAGGAACCTGAAAAAAGAGAAGATGCCAAGGCACGTGGCCATAATAATGGACGGTAACAGACGCTACTCAAGACTACAAGGAAGTAAAGATCCTATCAAAGGCCACGAAAGGGGTATCAAAACCCTTGAAAAGGTACTGGATTGGTGTATAGATTTTGGAATAAAAATCGTAACAGTTTATGCCTTTTCCATTGAAAATTTTAAACGTCCCAGAATGGAAGTGGAAGGTCTCATGAGATTATTCGAGGAAAACTTTAAAAAGGTGGCGGAGAATGAAAAAATCCACAAAAATAGGGTGAAAATCAAAGCAGTCGGCAACCTTGATCTCTTACCCGAAAACGTGAGAGAAGCTGTTAGAATAGCTGAAAAAGCCACCGAAAAATATGATGATAGGCTTCTTAATATCGCGATAGGTTATGATGGACGCTTGGAAATAGTTGACGCCACCAAAAAGATAGCCCAGATGGTTAAAAGGGGTGAGCTCGACCCAGATGATATCAACGAGGATGTTATAAACAACAACCTTTACACTGCAGGGTTGGAAGACCCACACCTTATCATAAGGACGAGTGGAGAGGAAAGATTAAGCGGCTTCCTACTATGGCAATCCTCATATTCTGAACTTTATTTCTGTGACAGCCTTTGGCCAGAATTTAGGAAAGTAGACTTTTTAAGGGCTTTAAGATCATATCAAGAACGTGAAAGACGATTCGGCGCCTAAAAGTTTTATTGGGGGATTACCCCCACACCTTGGATCGGGGGAATGATAATATAATAGATGTCCACTGCCACATAAACTTCAAAGATTTTAACAAAGACAGAGAAGAAGTTATAAAACGAGCAAAAAAGAAACTAACAGCCATCATAGACTCTGGGGTCGGTCTCGGGGGCGTGAAAAGATCCATCAGATTGTCAGAAGAACACAGGCACTTCATACACTCCACCCTAGGTTTACACCCAGTAAATGCGGCTAAAATAGAACACAATGCCTTAGAAGATCTTATAAGGGAGATAGAAGAGAATATAGAAAATGCAGTGGCTGTTGGAGAAAGTGGACTGGACTTCCACCATACCAGAGACCTGGAAGGTCGCAGAAAACAAGAAAAAATATTCAGACTATTCATAAAACTTGCAATCGAATACGAACTCCCACTCATCATACATGCAAGAGACAGCGAAAAACAAGCCCTAAAAATCATAAAAGAATACCCACTAGAAGATGCCATATTCCACTGTTACAGTGGCAACCTAGAAACAGCATCCCGGATCCAAGAAGAAGGATACTACCTCTCATTTTCCACCATGATATGCTTCATAGACCACCAACAACAATTAATCAAAAATTTACCACTCAAAAACATCCTAACAGAAACCGACAGCCCATACCTATCCCCATTCAAGGGCAAAAGGAACGAACCATCATTCATAGAAGAAAACCTGAAAAAAATGGCCGAAATAAAAAATATAAACATGACAGAAGTTGACAAAA
>Ga0209508_1001667_pt1 | contig 16435 bp, 8 predicted proteins | sample AD_UKC129_MetaG_FD_184427 | JGI IMG/M metagenome (GOLD analysis project Ga0209508, IMG submission 184427) | Active sludge microbial communities of municipal wastewater-treating anaerobic digesters from Canada - AD_UKC129_MetaG (SPAdes) (version 2) | ecosystem: Engineered > Bioreactor > Anaerobic... | reverse complement strand
GAAGAGTATATGAGGAAAGGTTGTAAGTTTGCAGGTAGGTGTCCGTACGTTATGGAGAAGTGTAAGGATAATATGCCAGAAGAAATATCTGTCGAAAATAGAATGGTTCGTTGTTGGTTGTATGAGTGATGAAATACAATACAACACATGGTGGGTAGTCAAAATAAGATGAAAGTAGTAAAATATTAACAAACTAGAGGTTTTTTTCGACTGTTCTGACTGTTAAAGAGGAAAAGAACATTTACTTAGGATATTAAGCTGGTAGGTAAGATGAAAGGAGACTAAAGATGTTGTATCCAAAGAATGCAAGAGACTTATCACAAGAGTTATTTAAAAACCCAACAAGTGAATATAGAGGAGCACCTTTTTGGGCTTGGAACTCGAAGTTAAACGAGGATGATTTGCTTGAACAAATAGATAACTTTAAGATCATGGGAATAGGCGGATTTCATATTCATTCACGGACAGGTTTAGCTATCGATTATTTAAGCGATGAATTTATGGATTTAGTTAAGTTATGTAATGAAAAAGCCAAAGAAGAAAATATGTTATGCTGGTTGTATGATGAAGACAGGTGGCCTTCTGGTTTTGCAGGAGGTTATGTAACAAAAGATTACAAGTACAGGCAGCGTTTCATTATTTTTACTCCCTTTTGGTACGATGATTCTGAAACAGTTGCAGACCATTTGCGAGCAAATGGAAGAGTAGTACAAGGCAAAAAAAGAAAGTTGCTAGCTAGATATGAAATTATCTTGGAAAATGGTTACCTAGCCTGTTACAAAAGGCTAAAAGATGATGAAAAATCAAAAGATAATTCGAAAATATGGTATGCATACCTTGAAATAGCTGCAGATGATCCTTGGTTTAATAACCAAGCTTACGTAGATACTCTTAATAAAAAGGCTATAGAAAAGTTCGTAGAGATAACTCATGAAAAATATTTTCAAGAACTAGGAGAAGATTTTGGCAAATCTATTCCTGCAATTTTTACTGATGAACCACAATTTATAAAAATAGATTATCTACAATTTTCTGAAGATAAAAGTGAGATAATTATTCCTTTCACAGACGATTTTGAAGAAAGTTATTTTAACACCTACAATCAAAGTATATTAGATCATTTGCCAGAATTGATTTGGGAGTTACCAAACGGTCAAATTTCCCTAGTGAGGTATAGGTATCACGATCATCTAACCGAAAGATTTGTTGAAGCTTTTGCTGATACTATAGGAGAATGGTGTGAAAAACATGGAATCTTACTAACCGGTCATTTAATGGAAGAACCGACATTAGAATCTCAAACAGCATGTGTTGGTGAAGCAATGAGGTCTTATAGATCTTTTCATCTTCCAGGAATAGATATGTTGTGTGATAGAAGAGAGTTTTCAACAGCAAAACAAGCTCAAAGTGCTGCTCATCAATACGCAAGAGAAGGCGTTTTAAGTGAATTATATGGTGTTACAAATTGGGATTTTGACTTCAGAGGATACAAACTTGCCGGAGATTGGCAAGCAGCTTTAGGAGTTACAGTTAGAGTACATCATCTTACTTGGGTATCAATGGAAGGGGAAGCAAAAAGGGATTATCCACCAAGCATTGGATACCAAGCTCCTTGGTACAAAGAATATTCTTTGATTGAAGATCATTTTGCCCGATTGAACACTGTTTTAACTCGTGGAACACCAGACGTTAAAGTAGGAGTAATTCATCCCATTGAATCATTTTGGCTACATTGTGGGCCAAAAGATAAGACATCTGCAATAAGAAAAGAATTAGAATCAAATTTCAACAACATTATAGAATGGTTATTATTTGGACTCATTGATTTTGATTTTATATCTGAATCGTTATTACCTTCCCTTTCAGAAATTCAACAAAACAAAAGTTTTCAAGTTGGAGCAATGAATTACGATGTAATAATAGTCCCAGGCTGTGAAACCTTAAGAAGTACAACTTTAGAACGATTAGAAGCCTTTCAAAAAGCTGGAGGAGAGATTATATTTTTAGGCGAACCACCACGATTTATCGATGCTGTTGAATCGGATAGAGCAAAAAAACTAGCAGAAAAGTCAAGCGTGATTCCATTTTCAAAAGGTAAGATAATGCAAGAATTGAATAAACACAAAGACATAGAAATATTCAAAGAAGATGGCTCGCCATCTGATAATCTGTTTTATCAAATGAGAAAAGAAGGGAACAATAAATGGTTATTCATTTCCCACGTGTATAAAATGAAGAACCCAGACATTGCAGAAAAAGAAAAGATAAAAATTATAATAAAAGGAGAATGGAAACCGACAATTTTTGACACAATGAACGGTGAGATAAGAAAATGCGATAGAAAAGTTATAGACGGAAACACTGTTATGCACCACGAATTTTATCCTCATGATAGTTTGTTGTTAAGGCTTGAACCGAATAATTTTAATGAAAGTGAAAAGTATAAAGAAAACTTATCTATTTTAAGCAAAAAACTAAAAGAAATAAAACTAGAAGATCCGGTGAATTATTCTCTCTCAGAGTCAAACGTTCTATTATTAGATATGGCGGATTATTCATTTGACGGTGGACAATGGCAACCACGAGAAGAGATACTTAGAATAGACAATAAGTTTAGAGAACTTTTAAATTACCCATTACGTATGAATAAATTAGCTCAACCTTGGACAAACAAAGATGAAGAACTGTTTGAACATGTATTGAAGCTTAGGTTTAAAATAGAATCTAATATAACAATAAAAAGCCCAATTTTAGCTTTGGAAAACGTTGAAAACACAAAAATTTTTGTGAATAACAAATATTTAGAACCTAAAGTTGTAGGTTGGTTTGTAGATAAAAGCATTAAGAAAGTACGAATCTCAGATCTTCCCGGAGGTACTTCAGAAATAGTTTTAGAAATACCATTTAATTCAAAAACCAACGTAGAATGGTGCTACCTTCTTGGAGATTTTGGTGTGAAGGTTGCTGGTAAACACACAAAGATTGTTGAACTTCAAAAAGAACTCACTTTCGGAAATTGGGTTAACCAAGGTCTTCCTTTTTATGCAGGCAATGTAACTTATCATTGCATAGTGGAGTGCGATGGAGGAGATTTAATAATTGAGGTACCACAATTTAGAAACCCTTTATTATCTGTTAGGGTTGATGGTCAAGAAAAAGGAAAGATAGCCTTTGCTCCATACGTACTAGAATTAGGCAAAGTAGGTAAAGGAAAACATACTATAGATATAACAGCGTATGGTAACAGAATAAACTCATTTGGGACGGTTCATAATTGCAATGACGCATATTTTTGGTTTGGACCAGATGCTTGGAGAACCACAGGAAACCAATGGTCATATGAATACAGACTTAAACCAATGGGTATTCTTGTTTCTCCAAGAATTTATCTGAAACAATAACAAAAAGGTGATTTAGTTGAAATATTTTAACTTAGCTGTTGATCTAGGTGCCTCAGGAGGCAAGGTTTTTGCAGGAACTCTACAAAACGATAAACTTGTTTTGCAAGAGATTAATCGTTTTCCTAACAATGGGGTAGAAATAAATAGTGTCTCTTTTTGGGACATTCTATACCTCTACAACAACATACTTGACAGCATAAATATTGCTCAAAACAAGGGTCTTGAAGTACTTTCTTTGGGAATAGATAGCTGGGGTGTCGATTTTGGGTTACTGAACAAAAATGGATTTTTGATAAACAATCCTATTCACTACAGAAATATGTTTAAAACCAACGTTATGCAAGAAGCTATTGAAAAAGTAGGTAAACAATGGATATATGAACATTCTCCAACCCAATTCCAACCCTTCAACACCCTTTACCAGATATTAGCTTACAAGAAATATGCACCAGAATTCTTAGAGATTTCTAAAGATTTACTGACCATTCCTTCTTTGTTCAATTACTTTTTAACAGGAGAAAAGGCTATAGACTTCAGTATGGCTACAACTACTCAGATATACAATCACAGAAAGAGAAATTGGGATGAAGAAATAATCAAAAAATTTGAAATACCTGATATCCTACCAAAAATACTTCCCGCAGGAACAAAGATTGGAAAAATAAAAAAAGGAGTATTAAACAACAACTCAGATATAGAAGTAATTTTACCAGCGAGCCATGATACAGGTTCTGCATTTGCTGCAATTTCATCTGATCCGAAAGACACCCTGTTTATAAGTTTGGGAACATGGTGTCTGACAGGTGCCATAGTAGATGAAGTTCCAATTAGCAAAGAACTTATGGAAAACAATCTAGCTGCTGAAGGATGCTTAGACGGCTCTTATAGAATATTGGCAAACATAACTGGGATGTGGTTAATTCAAGGCATCATAAAAAGTCTTAATCTTCCTGACAGCAATGATACATATGATAAAATCACAAAAATGGCAAAAGAAGCAAAACCATTCACTTCATACATTAATGTAGATGATGCATCCTTACAAAATCCAGATGATATGATAAAAGCAATAAAAGAACAGTCAATTAAGGACAGTAATGTAGAACTGGAAGACACTTCGGAGGTTATAAGGACTGCTTTAGAAGGGATTGCATTTAGAGTGAATGAGACTAAAGAAAAGTTGGAAAAAATATTAAAAATTAATTTTAAAAGGGTACATGCTGTAGGTGGAGGGACAAGGAATAAATTGCTGTGCCAGTTTATAGCCGATGCAACTGGCGTGGAAGTAATTACAGGACCTATCGAAGGAACGGCGGTAGGGAATTTAGTATCACAGTTGTATGCGCTCGGAATAGTAAAAAATTTTCAAGAAGTAAGAGACTTAATTAAAAGATCATTTGAATTTCAAACATACGAGCCAGAGAATACTGAATTATGGAAAGAAGCGTTTAGAAAATTAAGAAAGAAATAAGTAACTTAAAAATGTTTAAACAATTTGTTTTTTAATTCAACAAAGTTCTATTTTTCATTTTTTAAGAAATAATTTATTTTAATTTGTTCTTGGTGATTAGTAAAATAGGCGTTAGTGAAAATATTATTACAAAAAATAAACCTATTTACTTCTGAAGTTAAAAGATAGTAAACATAGATTTTTAATTAGTTTAATATAACTACTAGAAATTAAGAAAATAATTCATATTTCTAATTATTTGCTTCTAAACGTAAATAAAATTAGTTGATCGCATAAACTTATGTTTGACACAAAAAAATTGTTTTTGTATAATAAAAATAACATGGATGTAGTAATTTCTTAATTGCTGCTAATTTTAGTGAGGAACTTATTGTAAAAAATATTATAACTAAGATATTTCTGTATTTCATTTCTACAAATATTCAAAAATAATGTTTAATTACGACTAAATTTATATTACTCCTTATTGATTTCTTACAAAATCAAATTAACTATTCGTATAAACAATGTGGTTAAACCTTTCGATTATTAAATTCCACTATAAAAATTATTTGCATGTATAAATGTCTATGGAATTGCTGAGTCAAAATATTTTGCTAATATTGTTAATTTTATTTTCTTGTTATGTTATTCATGAAAACACTTTTCTTTAAAAGAAAAAAACTATGGGGGTGAAAACTGTGAGTAAAAAAGTTGGGTATATTATCTTAACCATCTTTATGATAGTTGCCTTCAAGCAACTTACTTTTGCAACCGTACCTTTACAAATTGGGGGATCTGTCTTTACTGAGATAAGATACACTCCGGAAGATCTTTGGAATGGTGGAGCGGGCTTAGCTCTTTGGTCTAATCTTGAAACAAAAGGTGGAAAAATTAATCTTGACATAATTTGGAGTGATAGTTTTGGTTCAGGTGATTTTATATGGTTTACGAAATCTTCTGATCCAAAATTTTCATTTAAAATTAACTCTGTAACTTTAACAGCCGAAGGTCCCCTCCTATTTTCTCCTAAAACAAGTGCTAGGGTAAAAATGGGAGATATAGGGATTGATTATTCTCCGTGGATAGGAACTTTGACAGAAGATCATTGGCGAAAAAATAATTTAGAGAAAGGAGATAATCACTCTCGAGGAATTTCTGTTGAAGAACTTAAAATAAGTTTAGCAGAGAATATCTTTACAGAACCTATAAGTTTAAATGCATTTAATTCATGGTTTGGAAGTCCGGAGAAATTTTCTTATGGTTTTAAAATAGAAAGCGAGATAATAAATAAGTTTGATACTTCCATAAGTTTTATGCGTTACAATGATCGCCCTATTGTACCAAAAGAAGAAGACAGTAAATATAAAAAGTATGGCGATCCTAAAGATTGGGAATATGGAGTAGAACTTAATGTAGGAGGTGACATTACAGATAATATAGACGTTGATGTGTTAACAGGTTATTGGTCTCGTATGGATAAGACATCTCAAGATGAAAAAGTTTCAGCCCTCTATAATAGACTGAAATTAGGATGGGATGTAGAAAAAATTGGAGATTTTGATTTTGAATTGTATAGTTTTGGAAAAGATTTTAATCCTAGGTTTTATGAAAGGGATTATGATGACAGTCGACTCAATGAAGTTGAACAATATCTTGAAAGGATAGGAACTGGAGTTAAACTTTCTACTAAATTAAGTGAAAATGTTATAGACATAGTGGATTTATCTTTGGGAACGGATTTTCATAATCTAGCAAAGGATACTGATGAGCTATTATACAACGAAAGTTGGATTAGAACAGATAAAACATTTGGTTCTAACGAAGTAAACCTAAAGGTAGGAGTTAGAAGCGCTTTTGAATTAGCTAAAGGTATAAAGTACCATTCATATCACGAATACAATGATTTATTAGTAAATGGAAGATTAAAATACAATATCATTGATAGCAACAATAGTCTTATAGGAACTAGGATTTTAGCCCAATATTCAAATGCAGAAAAATCTTTTGTTTTGGATGGCAACGTGAATACAGAGGCTAGAACCGGATTGTTTCAAAATTTCAACGTGTATGCGGGACTTCAGCATAAGTTTGCTAAAGAAGCCGAAACAACAAATGGACTTCAAACTTATGGGGGATTTGAATACAAAACACCATCCGGGATTCAACTAACAGGAAGATTTGCTACTGAAAATGTGGAAAGGTTAGAATTTGATGAATTTAAAGATATCTCAGACAAAACGAAAAGTTATTTCAGTGTGAAGATCGTTGTTTATTTTTAACGATTTTTAAAAGAAACTAACTATAAACAAGGGTATTTTTACTATAATCATAAATTAGTAAAAATATCAAAAAGTAAGGAGGGATTAAAGTGAGTAAGAAAAAGTGGACTATTTTGACGATTATAACTGTGTTGGTTTTAGCTTTAGTGGGTTGTGCCACTGTTGAAACCCGCAATTATACTCTAAAAGTTGAGGTAAGTCCAGGTGGTTCTGTGAAAGTGGGAGATGAAGAGGTAGGGCCAGAAGAAACTCAAGAATTTGAAATTGAAGTCAACACAGAAGTTGTTCTTGAAGTAGTTCCAGATGACGGCTATGTATTTGATGAATGGGTAGGGGCTAATAAAGGCGATGTAATAAAACTTACAGGAGAAGAAAACAAATACAAAATCAAGATGAACGGCGACAAAGAGATTAAAGCAGTCTTTAAAGAAGTTGAAGAGGAAGTAGAAACTGAACCTTTACCTGAGTTACCTGAGGGAGCCGAGATAATTTTTGAACCAAGTTCTGATGAGCCGGGCTGGGAAAAAGATGGAATGACAAAAAATGCCAATGTTGAATTAGAGTTTGATGAACAGAAAAATGCCGTGAAAGTGACTTATGAAATGCAGGCTAATGGAGAAGTTGCTGTTAGTTATGAAAGTTGGCAAGCTAATCCACCTAAAGCAAAATTTTATTTGGAGATTTTTGTAGATGAAGAAGCAAGTTTCAAATGGTTTAGAGCTTTTATGCAAACAAAAACAAGTGAAGACGACTATCCAATGTATCCAAGTGAGGGGCCATATGTTGACAGGGAAAAAAGAAATGAATGGCAAACTTTAGAAATTGATATGACAAGTGTTGGCGAAGATGAACAGATATACAAATGGGGCTTTCAATTAGGAGCAGATGAAGGGGATACTGGTACATTTTGGGTGGGAAGAATTTACTACCTAGAATGAAGATTGATCGTTAAGTTTTTCTTTAATTTTTAACTTTACTTTTATGAAAGCTGGTTATTTTAACCGGCTTTCAATTTTCATTTTAGGTTGACATGTTTTTAATATATTTTGTAAAACTTAGATATGTATAATACTTATTATCAATTTAAATTTTTATGTAAAATTGTAGATATTTTATAATATAATTAACAAGGCAGTACGTAATTAAAGATATCTCTGTTTTAATCAATCAAAACTGTTTTCTTATATAAACAAAAAATTTAGGAATGCTAGAAGAATTATTCTTAATATTATCGAATTTTCTTAAAGAATGTAACTAAATTTTGCATATTTTCAGGAAATCATGTTAATCATTCGTGAGTAAAGAAAATTTCTAGATATTTTTCAACAATGATGGGGGGTTGGAAATGTACAAAAAAATAACCATATGTATTTCGACAGTTTTATTAATCATTGCGTTTATCGTAATGCATTATACGACCGTGCTTGGTAGCTTCTTGTTTATAGTAGGTATAGTGGGGAATGTACTTGCAATCTTTATTCCAGAGAAAGACAAAGAAAAAGGTGTAGAACTTATATACAACAAGATTAAAAACAAAGATCTTTTAGAAGACGAATTAGTACAAGCTTTAGAAAAAGAAAATGAAAAGCTCTATTATCTATTTAACGAATTTACCAAAATTATCAGGGATTTTAGAACTTCCATAGAAGAAATGATCAATCTTTCCAAGGTAGTAACAGAAACTGTAAACGAATCTTCGCAACTTTCAGAAAATCTTATCGATATCAATAATTTTATAGTTGAGGGTGCAGAAAGACAAGCTATAGATGCTGAGAATGTTACAAAAGACCTTGTAGAATTGACCAAAAGTTTTGATAAAATGCTCAACAATATTAATGAGATAGAAAATGAAATCAACAAACTTAAAGAAAAAAGTGATATTGGTATATCAAATATATCTGTATCCATGAAAGAAAGTGAAGTAATGCAAAACGCCTTCTTACAAACAATCCAAACCGAACAAGCTTTAAAAGACAGTGTAGATAATGCATATAAAATTATAACTTCAATAGATTCACTAGCAGAAAGGATTAATTTAGTTTCACTTAATGCGGCTATAGAAGCGGCAAGAGCAGGGGAAGCGGGAAGAGGTTTTTCGGTTGTAGCACAAGAAATTAGAGATTTAGCAGAGCAAAGTAACAACCTTGTTCAAGAGATAGGAGTAACTTTAAAATTAATTAATGAAAAAGTTGATTCTACCATTGAATTAATAAATCATCTAGACGAAAAAGCTAATTCCCAACTCGATGCAAACAAAAAGGTTCACGACACTTTTAAAGAGATATACTTTGCAATAGCTGATTCAATAAATCAGCTTTCAGTACTAAAGGAAAGTGTTTTAGAATTGGGTGATATAAAAGACTCTGTAATTAGCTCCATAACCAGTATTGCTTCGCTCTCCCAGGAATTTGCTGCATCTACCGAAGAAGCCCAATCGATTAGTGAAATGCAAAAAGAATCCAACCGCGTTCTTTTTGATCTTGCTGAAAGATTAATGAAAGCCATTCAAGTAGTTAGTACTGAGATTAGCGATTACAACATAGAAATTCATGAAAAGAAAGTAAAAAAGATAGGTTTCGTTCATATGTTGTCTCAGGATCATCCTTTTATCTCTGAAATGATTAAAAATGGCCAAAAAACAGCCGAAAGATATGGATATGAATTTTTGGTTAATTGTCCTGAAGCGGGAGCTCAGAGATTTGAAGCTCAATTAGAAAAGATAAGAGAGCTTGAAAGAAAAGGAATCAACTATTTAATATTAACCCCTGCTGACAGTGAACGTTTTGTCCCCGTAATCAACGAACTAGACGAAAAAGGTATTAAAACCATATGTGTTGATTCTGATTGTCCCAACAGCAGGAGATTAAGTTTTATTGGCACAGATAACTATGCGGCTGGGATAAAAATGGGTCAAGTAATAGCTAAACATCTAAAAAACAAAGATAAAGGCGATGTAATTATCAGTATGACAGACAAAAATCGAGCAAATATAGCTGATCGTCTAAAAGGAGTAGAAGATGAGTTAAAGAGATACAAAAAAATAGAAATAGTTGCTTTGGATTACGGAAAGATAAACACCACCGACAGACTTAAAAATTTAGAAGATCTAGTTAGAAAATACCCACATTTTGATCTTATGGCAGGACTTGATGCTCAGTTTTGTGAAATAGTCGAAGTGCTTAGAAGAAAAATAAATTTGAAAGATAAGATTTTTATTGGTTTTGATAATATACCCAAAAACATTGAACTTCTTGAAAAAGGCGTTGTTGATGCAATAGTAGCCCAACGTCAAGAACTGTTTATCAATATTGCAATAAGAAAAATACATAGTTACGAAGAAGGAAAACCAGAAATTGACGTTGAGCTGTTAGATACCTACGAAATCAATAGAATAAATGTTGGAGCACTTGTGGCTTTGAAAAGAGCACAATAATCAATAGTTAGTTTTCGTTGTTGTTTTAGTTGTATCAACAGAATGATTCCATAAATTTATCCAAAGAAAGGGGTTTGCTGAAATAATAGCCCTGGATTTCATAACAACCTCTTGATTGAAGAAACAATAATTGTTCCTTATTTTCAACACCTTCTGCTATAACTTCAAGTCCCAAGATTTGTGACATAGAAATTATACTAGAAACAAGTCTTTTTGCAGAATCACTTATTAAAAGATCATCAATAAAACTTTTATCAATTTTTATCTTATCAATTCTTAACTTATTAAGGTATGACAATGAAGAAAAGCCTGTGCCAAAATCATCTAAAGCAATGTGTAAACCCATATTTTTCAAGGCGTTGATCTTTTTTTGAGCAGAATAAAAATCATCAATAAAAATCTCCTCAGTCAGTTCCACTCCTAAAAAAGAGGGATCTAAATCATACTCATTTAAAACTCTTTTAATGTGATTTAAAAATTCATCATCTTCAAAGAATGATTTAGAAACATTGAAGAATACTTTTATATTTCTATCCGAAGAAGAATTCAACTGTTTTGATATTTTAGCAGTATTTTCCAACACAAATTTATCTATTTCAATCATTAACCCTTTTTGCTTTGCGATGTTCAAAAATTCCAAGGGATAAAGAATAGTGCCATCACTCTTTAGAAGTCTAATTAAGGTTTCTGCACCAATTATTTCAAAATTTCTTGTGTCAATTTGCGGTTGAAGAAACAACACAAGCCTGTTATTTTGTAAAGCTTGGTATATTTCTTCTTCGATAAGTTTTTCATATTTTATTAAGTTTGATAAATCAGGAGAATAAAAGTTTATATCGTTTTTAGAAGAAACATTCAACGCAGTTCTAGCTTGATTTATCAACTTCTCAGGATCTTTTGAATTTCTAGGATAAATACTTATTCCTATTCTTGTTTTGATAAACACTTGGTCGTTTGATATCTGGATCGGATCAGTAAGAGTTTTTATTAAATCATTTGAGATCTCTTCTATATTTGTTAGAGAATCAAAACTTCCAAACAAAGCGAACTCATCTTCAGCTATTCTAGCAACAAAGAAATGACTTCCGGCAACTTTAGTAACTCTTTCTGTTATTTCTTTTATAATGACGTTTGTTTCCTCAAAGTCATATACAACAGGCAGTTCGTGCATTTTATTAATTTTTACAATAATAAGAGCATATTCTAATTCCTCTTGATTTAAATCATTACCAACAACTTCTTCAATTTTTTCTAACAAATACTCCTTCTTAGGCAACCATGTTTGAAAATCATACTTATGTACCCTTCTTATTTCTTCTTCTCTTCTAATATTATCAGTAATATCAGAATTAATAGCTATATAACCAACTAGCTCACCATTGTATCCTTTGATTTCGAAGATGTTTGAGTAGATGAAAAAAATTTCTCCATTCTTTTTCTTGTTTATTATTCTTCCATTCCAAAACCCTTTTGTTTTAAGGTCATACCACATTCTCTGATAAAACGTTTTATCATGCATGCTTGAAGACCAAAAACTAGGATCTTTACCAATCACTTCTTCAAGAGAATAACCCATTATATCAATAAATGCTTTGTTAACAGTTACTACTTTGTTATTTCGGTCAGTTATAACAATTGCTTGTTGAGAGTTATCAAATAAATCCTTTGGGAAGAAAACATCGGGACTTATATTTCCATACCTCTGATTGGGATTGCGAATCAAGATATATACAATATCTCTTTCCCCTCTTCTTTTTTTCTTTCCAACTAACTCGAAGGTATCGTAACCCTCCTTCTTTTTCTTTGGTGAAGCTTTTAAAACCCATTCACTTTCATAATCACAATTCACACTATTATCCAAAATCTTTTGAAAATCTTCTTCTTCCAAAAACTCTTTTAATTCTTCTAAGTTTTGAGGAAACTCGTCTTTTCCGATTCCGGTGACCCTCTTAAAATTCGATGAGTACAAAATTTTATGATTTGAGAGATCTATTCGCATTACAGCTCCTGTGTGCATCTCTGATGAAGATTCATACATGTCTAATATTTCATCTTTTTCTTCTTCGCTTAGTCTATGTTTTTCCATTTCTTGTCCACCTTTTTTGGCAAAAATATTTTCAAGCATAATAATAGTATATAACATTTTTTTTAAATTAAGATAAAATTCAAAATTATTTAAAAAATTTTTCATTCTTCAGAAAAAAAACCTTCTACAAGCAAACAAAATTCTTCAAACTTTTCAAAAAATAGGGCATGACCAGTATTTTCTATGTTTACTAGCAAAGAGCCAGCTACTTTTTTACTCATTTCTATTATATGGCTTTTTGGGGTTATTATATCCTCCTCACCTGAGATGAACAGAGTTTTTGCTTTGATATTTTTTATTTCTTCTCTAATATCAAAAAGTTCATTTGAAGAAGCTAATCTAACAAAACCATCAAACCAATCTTTTGTAAGTGTTTCCTTAAAAATCTTTCTTCGATTCATGAGCCATGGATAATTGTTGTTATAGAAAGGCCTCGAATATATATATGGAAGTGAAATATCAAAAAACTTCTCTCCATCATACAAGCTAGCGGCTACCTTCCACGCTTGTCCAATAGACTTAAGATAATTGTCTATATGATCCGTTGCATTTGATAAAATCATTCTATCGACTAAGTCCGGATGCTTCAAGGAAAACAATTCTGCAATTTGAGCTCCATAAGAAACACCCATTAAATTTACTTTTTTCAATTTCAAGTGATCGATTAATTTTTTTAAATCTTCTGCGTGAATATCTATTGTGTATGGTTTGTCAGTGATTCTTGCAGATCTTCCCTGATCCCGAGTGTCGTAAGTGATAACCAAAAACTTTTTCTTCCATCTTTCAATGTGGTCTTCCCAACTTGCAGTACTCATCATAATCCCATTTAAAATTATTACAGGCTTCCCTGTTCCATAAATTTCGTAATAAATTCCAGGATCCTCTAAAAACATGTTTTAATCCCCCTTCTATGGTCTTATACCGTTATTAAGGCAGAAAGATAAATCTTTTAATAAGTTCTTTACGTTTCTAACTCTTTTTATAAATATTTTTTCTATACCCATGTAATGACCTATTCCCATTAAGCTGTTTGCGACTAATTTCTTATCATCCAATTTTATTCCTTCTAGATTCTCCACGTAGCCTCTTTCAAACGCATCATAGTATTCGTTGGTATCTTCTTTTACCACAAATTCAGCTTCTCTCACTATCTCGTAGTATTCAGAATTTTCTTCAAAATATTTTAAAAATAAATAGTATCCTCTAACTTCATTCTCTGCTCTATTAAGATCTTCTTTTAGGTTTATAGTTAGAAATCTTCTAGTTAACTTACCTATAAGCCTAACAATTTCCGACAAAAATCTTTCCTTACTTTCAAAATACAAGTAAAAAGTTCCCACAGAATAATCTGCGTTTTTGGTTATATCATGGACATCAGTTTTATGAAATCCTTTGGAACCAAACAATTCTATACCTGAATGCAATAATTTAGTTCTTGTGGAATCCACTTCGATTATTTGTGGATATATTATCTCTTTCTCGTCAAAAATTGACGGAAAGTTTTTTATTTCGTATTCATAAATTCCATTTAAAATAAGATATTTAAGATCTTCTTTGTTGTATGGTAATCCATTAAATATATATCTAATAATTACAAATCTTGACATGCCTGATACATATAACTGTTCTGCTTGGTTAGTCTCTCTTTCAAATACATTCATAATGCCTTTCGAGTAAAGGTCTCTTAAATGGTGCTCGTATTCGGGATATTTAAATTGAGCCTCTCTATATATGGAAATATTTTTTTTGTATTCCCCTTTGCCAGATTCTACTATCGTATCTAAAAATTTATCTAATCGTTCATCTAAAGTACTTCCGCTTATTGAAGAAAAACCTTTTTCATAATAAGATACAATTTCATTCACTAATAAAAGAAATATTTCTTCTTTATCTTTAAAGTATTTATAAAAAGTTGCATTTGATAAACCTGCATTTCTGCAGATTTCAGCAACAGATACTGATTCATACCATTTTTCAGAAAAAAGGTCCCTTGCAGACTCTAATAGTTTTACATAAGATTTAGATTTATGCATAGTTCACTCCTTTAAATCAAAATTTCTAATAAAATATATTAAACTATATTTCAATTTCAGTTCGAGGTAGCAAATTCTATGAAAAGATTTTTAAATAATACAGGATCCTCGATAATTATTGAATGCCCGACATGAGGCACTATTTCTAATTCACCATTCGTATTTGCAACAACATTTTTAGCCATATTTTCGGTTATCAATGTATCTTTTTTCCCGAGTATAAATAAAACTTCTCCACGATAATTTTTTGCTATTTCTTCGTAATTGTAATTTTCAAGAGCCCTAGCATTTTCCGTGAAGCATTGAGGGTTCATCAAAAGCCCGTCGTTTGTTAACTGGTTCAATAACTTTCTATCTTTTGAAGAAGGCATCATGGCTTTAAGAGAATTTTTCAAAAGAGTTCGATTGCGCTTCAATAAGTTTAATATATTATAATTCTCCTCTGGAGTTTTTAATCCCCTTAAAGAAGGAGAGTCAACCAGAATTAATTTTTCACATTTTTCAGGATATCTAAAAGCTAAAGACATTGCTACCGCTCCACCTAAAGAATGGCCAACAACAATAACTTGTTCTAAACTTAGTACATCCAAAAACTCTTTTAAATAATCAGCATATGTATCAATAGTGATTTCATCAATCCAATCAGAAAAACAAAAATTAGGTAAATCTGGAATATATGCCTTAAAACCATCGATATTTTTTACCTTTTCAAACCATCTATGAGAACCATAGTTACCATGAATCATTAGAACAGGAGTTCCTTCACCTGCAACCTCATAGTATAATTTTACACTATTTATGTCGACAAAGTGACCTTCTTTATTCTTATTTTTCCAAAATCTTTTTAAAAAAAGTACGTAAGGTACTTCAAAATACTTAAGGTATAAGAGATTCAAACCATAAGCGATACCTCGAGGAAAAAATAAAACAAAAACAATCATTAATCCACCAACAATAATAGTCATCGGAAAATTTGAACGTGAGAATAAAAACGGCATACCTGTTATTATTATAGAACCTATCAACCCTCCATTTAATGAAGCGAAACCTCCAATTATGACCATTGCCAAAAGATTAAGAGATGTATTCAAACCGAAATCCATTGGAGAAATATATCCGATAGTATGTGCATAAAGGAACCCTGCTATTCCTGAGTAAATAGCACTTATAATAAACGCTTGAAGTTTTGTTTTAGCGACCTTTACTCCAAACGCCGAAGAAGCCAGCTCGCTATCTCTAACCATATTGAATTGGGTTCCCAACGGAGATTTAACAATGATACTTGTAATGTACACTAATACACAATAAAATATTAGGTTCAAAAGATAAGTGGCAAAATCAGATTGAAAGATAGGAGGAATATCTCTCATACCAATCCTTCCGCCAACCATTTTCATTGCAGCTATAATCTCCTGAATAGCGATACCAAAAGCCATTGTTGCAATAGCTAAATAGAACCCTTTAAGTCTTAAAGCAGGAAGAGCTATAACAATTCCAAATAAAGCTGAGACAAATATAGCAAGAAGTAGATTTATGACTAGGGGAATATTAAAAGTTATTGTTAAATATGCAGTGATGTATGCACCAATGGCCATAAATGCTGCATGACCAATAGAAAGCTGTCCAGTATATCCGAAGATTACGTTTAGCCCCAAAGCTGCTATACCAAAGATAACTATATTAGAAAAGACCAATAGTAAAAAAGATTTTGAAATAAAAATTAAACCTACTATTGCACCAAATACAAACG
>Ga0209508_1001666_pt1 | contig 16455 bp, 10 predicted proteins | sample AD_UKC129_MetaG_FD_184427 | JGI IMG/M metagenome (GOLD analysis project Ga0209508, IMG submission 184427) | Active sludge microbial communities of municipal wastewater-treating anaerobic digesters from Canada - AD_UKC129_MetaG (SPAdes) (version 2) | ecosystem: Engineered > Bioreactor > Anaerobic... | reverse complement strand
TGGCGAAGAGTTTGCAGTTCGCTTCGAGAATCGTCCACGGTGCGTACAGGGTGCTCGTTCGTTGAAGCATGTCGATCACGGCCAGCTCATAATGTTTCCGTTTAGCCCGATTGCGCCAATCCCCTTCGGTAATCTTCCACTGTTTCTGGGGATCGGATTGTCGCCTTTCAAACCGCCGAAGTTGTTCATCAGAATCGATATGAAGCCAGAACTTGATGATTACCGTGCCAAAGTCGGCCAACTGGCGTTCAAATTCATTAATTTCCCGGTAAGCTCGTTCCCATTCCTCCTGCGAGCAGTAGCCCTCAACGCGTTCTACCAACACCCGTCCGTACCAGGAGCGGTCAAAGATCGTGATATGTCCCGTCTTGGGAATGCGTCGCCAAAACCGCCATAGATAATGATGGGCTTTTTCTTCGGTCGTGGGAGGTCCAACAGGGACAACTTCATACCCCCTCGGGTCCAGCGCCCGGGTCAGTCGCTTGATTGTGCCACCCTTTCCCGCAGCGTCCCAACCCTCATAAACGATCACAACCGGTATCTTCGCCAAGTAGCAACGGTGTTCCAGCTCATAGAGTTTTTTATGAAGAACCTCGAGTTCCCGTTCGTACTCCTCTCGGCCAATCGACTTAGTCAAATCGACACGATCCAAAATCGTGGGCCGGTAAAACTGGCTTTCGTCTGGTTCCGGCATGGGTGCCAAAGAAGGTGCCGGCTCTCGCTCTCGCCGGGCACATGTCTCTTTGATTGCAGATATGATAGTGCGAAAGACTTTGACTCTGGCAAACTTCCCCTGATTGGCCTCGACCACCGTCCACGGGTTTTGAGAGGAGCTCGTGCGCTGGAGGGCTGTCTCGACCAATTTTTGCCACTTCTTGTATTTGCGGTTCTGCTCCCACTGTGATTTGGTCACTTTCCACCGTGTAGCAGGCGACTGCTCCAGCCGCTTTAGACGCCGCCGTTGTTCCTTGGCGCTGATGTGAAGCCAAAACTTTATCAAGAGCAACCCACTGTCGGCCAGTTGTTTTTCAAATTCGAGAATATCATGAACCGCCTGCTGGTATTCCTTCCTCGAAAGTCGCCCCTGGGCCACGTCGTCGAGGATACGGCGGTACCAAGAGTGGTCGAACATGACGATTTCCCCCGCCCCCGGTAGCTCCTTCCAGAACCGCCACATCCACGGACGGCGTTGTTCCTCGGCGCTCGGATCCCCCGTCAAATAAACGCGAAATCCGCGGGGGTCCAAGACCTGGGCCAGCCGGTTAATCATCATTCCTTTTCCAGCCGCGTCCCAGCCCTCAAAGACAATCGCGATGGGTATCCCCGACTGCCGGGCCATCCGCTGACACGCCGCGAGCTGCGCTTCCAGGTCTGGGAATATCTTTTCGTACTCCTCGCCAGAAATCCGTTGGTTGAGATCAACCAGTTCCAACATGGCGCACCTCGCCTATTTTCCCCACACCTCTTTCCTCGCGGTTCTTTCGAGTATTAGATGTGGTCCGCTAACGGATCAAAAATAGCGCGCACCCGCGGAATGGGAAAGCGGCCTCATGGTCCCCCGTAACCATAGCATGAAGTACCTAACACATCACGTGAGGCGAAAAGTCAGCCTGGGCAATTTGGGAAAGTTCAGATTCAAAGTGAATAAGCCTTTGCCAGCAAATCGCGAAAATCAGGCTTTATCGGCGAAAAGGTTTAAGCTATCCTTCTCTCGTTCGTCCAAGCCGTGGCAAGTCAAGGGTGTTCGGCAGCTTAAAGCGATGAGGGACGGTGTGATCCACCTTGTGGCCGCTATATTACTTGTAAGTGTCCAGTTTTTGGGCTGCGCGATGGCCATCGCAACTCGCTTTCCCGGTACGCGGGACTGGGCGAGTACCGGTTTCCATGGCATCCTAGCGTTATTGGCTGGAATAGCTCTGGCAGCGTGTGGCCAATCCCATCATGTGTGGGGTTCCTGCCTCGTCACCGTCTCCGTGATGATCCTTCTCAGTATGGCCGACTTTACCCAGCCTACCGATAGGAAGTCCGTCTGACCAAGTTTCTTAACCCAGTTGCCCGGTCCTCTTGGGCCTTCCCTTCCGTAAAAGGCGAATTCATCGGGCTAAAGTGTCCTCTTGTGCGATGAAGTGTCCTCTTGTGGCTTTAATCCCCCCTCGCGTCGCCCAAATGATGCGCTGTTAAAACTGCCAGGCGGGAAGTACGGTAAAGAGCGGCAGTTGATTCTAATCTCCTGGTCTCATTGGAAATGCGACTGGAGCAAGCGGGCTTTCGGTACCGATGCTAATCATACGACGATTGAGGCCGGGTTTCTTGGAGCATTTTACAAAAATGACCGAAGCCGGAAAATTGGAAGATACGGAATGTGGGAAGAGTTCGACAACTTTGCCAAACACCGAAAAAACATACCGTTCGGTATTTAAGATTGTCGAATCGTATATAGGCAGGATGGCTTGCGGCTTTTCACTAATTGCTGTGACCATCTTGCGGTTGTAAGCAACGTTTTGTCTATGACGTCCGGTGAAAATGAGGTTAGGTTTCTCAGGTAACTGATCCAGGCGGGAAAGGAAGTCTGCCTTCCAGAACAAGGCGCCGACCGTCGGGACGTGGATTCCGAACAGGAGGACAGGCATGCGAGGGTTTTCATTGAGTTGGATTGTGGCGGTTGCCGTTGTCATTTGCCCGTCATGGGCCTGGGCAGGCAACCAGGAAGTGGCACAAGAGATCGCCAGCGCATTGAAAAACAGTGGCCAATTGCGCGGCTACAAGATTGGAGTCCGGTACCAGGATGGGATTGCGTGGCTTCGGGGTAGTGTGACCGATGAGCAACAGAAGCTGGCCGCCGAAAAGGTGGTCTCCCGGGTCCCTGGGGTCAAACAAGTCGTCAACGAGCTCGCGGTAGTTCCCGCCGGTGCCACTGATTCGCCGAATCTGCAAACTGCCGCAGGAGCCATTGCCCCGGAACGTACAATAGCATCCTCCAGTGCTCCCTCGGCGACCGCACAACCGGCGGCGGGTGAGGTTGCCCAACGACCTGTTCAGCTAGCCGATCCTGTACCGTCGGTTTTTGCCCCTGAGCCGGTTCGTCCTACAGCGGCCATATCCGCTATGGAGGGCCCGACACTCGCTATCCCCGAGTTGCCGCAGGCGGATATGCCCATGGCAACGCAAACATCCGCGACGGTAGCTCCAGAAGCCGCTCCGCGTCCGATCCGGCCCCTGCCCATCGCTATGACACAGGAAGAGGTCTCCCGCGAAGCCGCACCGGCACCTGCAGCCCAACCTTTGGGCCGTCCTCTCCCAATGTCGGTTGGCGCTCCTGGAGCCGCTGCCCCGGCTCGGTTCGATCAACCGAATATGCCTAACTACGCTTGGCCCAGCTATGCTGCCTATCCTAACTACGCAGCCGTCACTTATCCCAAGCAGTACTCGGCAACAGCTTGGCCCTATATTGGCCCCTTCTATCCCTATCCCCAAGTTCCGTTGGGATGGCGGAAGGTGACCTTGGAGTGGCACGACGGCTGGTGGTATCTTGATTTCGACGATGGCGCATCGAAGGGACCGTTCTCAGGACTCTTCCGAGCCATTAAAGGCCACTGAGCAGCAGACATCATTCCCGCCTGATTGATGTTCGTGAAACCCCACCCTTGACCGGTGGGGTTTCTCTGTTTCTTGGCGGTGGCGATCATTGACCGGGCCGCTGCGGGTCCGATAGGGTATAGTAATGGATCGTCAATGTAATGCACCTACGCTCGGTTGAGGCTGGTTTTAGAAAGGGCAACTGTATGAGAGTCGCAACCGCCACCGTTATGCTGACAACCTGGTTATCATGGACAAATCTGCTGCTGTGCGGTACGACGGCATCGGAACCGCTCACGCATCAACCACCTGCCCTGCGGATCCAGCTTTCCGTTACCCCCAGCGTGTATGCGTTTGACCTTCGCGACGTACGTGTTACGGCAGGTCCTTTTCGACATGCGATGGAAATGGACAAGCGATATCTGCTGAGCCTCGATCCCGATCGTTTGCTCCATGTCTTTCGCTCCAACGCGGGATTACCCAGTAATGTCCAACCCCTCGGCGGCTGGGAGGATCCTAAGTGCGAGCTCCGCGGACATTTTGTGGGGCACTATCTGTCGGCATGTTCTTTGATGTTTGCAAGCACGGGCGATCAATCCCTCCGGGAACGAGTCGCCTACATGGTGGCGGAATTAGCGAAATGCCAAGAGCGGCTCGGCGGGGGTTACCTCAGTGCCTTTCCTGAGGAATTTTTTGACCGTGTAGAAACCACCGGGCGGGTCTGGGCACCGTATTACACACTTCACAAGATCCTGGCTGGTCTCCTCGATGCCTATGTTTACTGCGAAAACGACCAAGCCCTGGAAGTGGCCAAGAAGTTAGGTGATTGGGTCATCGCCCGCAATCAACGTCTCTCAGACCAGCAAATGCAACGGATGCTCGGCGTGGAACACGGGGGCATGAACGAGGCCCTCGCCAACCTCTATGCCTTGACCGGCGAAGCGAAGTATCTGCAGATTGCCGAGCGGTTCAACCACCTAGCCGTGATGGAGCCTCTCTCCAGGGGCACGGATGTTTTGACCGGCCTTCATGCCAACACTCAAATTCCCAAGTTCATCGGCGCCGCGCGACTGTTCGAGGTGACCGGAAAACAATGGTATCACGATGCCGCCGTCAATTTTTGGAAGTTTGTCGTCAACGAACGGTCCTATGTCATCGGCGGCCACAGCGACAACGAGCACTTTTCGCCAAAAGAACGCCTTTCAGAAGCACTCGGTCCTAACACAACCGAGACATGCAACACCTATAACATGCTGAAGCTGACGCGACATCTTTTCTGTTGGAAGCCCCTTGCCCAATATGCCGACTATTACGAACGGGCATTATACAATCACATTCTCGCCTCCCAAGATCCGGCGACGGGAATGATGTGTTATTACGTGCCCCTTCGTTCCGGCTCCCATAAGGTTTACTCGACTCCGCTCGATTCTTTCTGGTGTTGCACGGGAACAGGTGTCGAAAATCACGCAAAGTACGGGGATAGCATCTACTTTCACGACGGCAAGGGCGCTCTATTTGTAAACCTGTTCATCCCCTCCGAACTACAGTGGTCACAAACGGGGCTGAAACTGCGGCAAGAGACCAATTTTCCCTATGAACCGCGGTCCACCTTGGTTATCACCAACCCGCCATCGTCAGATGTGACTATTTACATTCGCCGACCTTTTTGGACGACGGACGGATTTCAGATCAGCGTAAATGGCGAGGTCGTCACCGAAAGCCCTACGCAAGAGGGCTTCGTCCCCCTTCGCCGCACTTGGAAGGCTGGCGATCGTATCGTTGTTGACCTACCCATGACGTTGCGAACGGAGGCCTTTCGTGATAATCCTCATCGTTTGGCCTTTCTTTTTGGGCCAGTCGTGCTGGCGGCGGAATTGCCGAAAATGTCCCAGCAACAGGTAAGAAAACTCCCCCCAATGGGTAGCTATAATCCCGAAATCCCCGTGATCGTCAGCGAAACGATCGATCTCGGCCGGTTTAAACCGGTCGAAGGCAAGCCGTGTGTCTGGCAAAGCCCGGATGGGCTGTTTCGCTCCCTCGCGGAAGATCAGGCGGTCCCCGTTAGGCTGGAGCCGTTTTTTGCCATCCATGAAGGACGACGGTACGTTGTCTATTGGGATCGGGTATCACACCAGGCTTGGAAGGAAATGATTGCCAATTATCAAGAGGAACTGGTCAAGTGGCGTGAATTGGAAAAAAAGACTATCGACCATGTCATTATTGGCAATCCTGAGAGCGAGAAGCAGCATAATCTCCAGGGCGAAAACACCAGCCACGGGACGTTTCAAGGACGGGCCTGGCGTCATGCAACCAACGGTGGGTGGTTTGCTTACGATTTGCAGCTCGCGGATAAGCCACGACTGGCCTTACTCGTCGAATATTGGGGAAGTGACTCTGGTAATCGCGTCTTTGATATCCTGGTTAATGGGCAAACTATTGCAACGCAGCGATTGGCCAACAATCGCCCGGGCCACTTTTACAGGGAGACTTATCCTCTTCCTGACAATGTCCTCCAGAACGGCAAGCAAGTGACAGTTCGCTTCCAGGCTCATCCTGGGGCTACCGCAGGCGGAATTTTTGATTTGCGGCTTATCACTCTGGAGTGAGATAGGTCACTAGTGCTCCGAGAATAGGCCATCATCACTTTAGTGAAAGGTCATCCATGACAAGGAAGTATGTTAATCAGTTGCGGCCGGAGGAAACGGTCAACGAGGTGTTTCAAGTCACAAGCCGTCAATTGCGTCCGAACCGGAACGGAATCCTCTACTTACAGATGCGACTGGCGGACCGAACGGGGTCCCTCGATGCCCGCATGTGGAATGTCGATGAAACCATTTTGAACCGGTTCGATGCGGGGGACTACGTCCGGGTTGAGGGGACCACCCAAATCTTTCAAGGTGCGATCCAGTTGATCGTATCGCGCCTGCAACGTGTGCCCGCGGCGGAAGTCGATCCGTCTGACTTCTCCTTGGTTAACACGTTGGAAATCGATCGAGCAATGAATCAATTGGCAGAACGGCTGCGAGGAATTAACAATCCTCATTTGCGCGCCCTGATCGATTCGTTTTTGCTCGACGAGGAGTTCATGGCCAAGCTGGCTGAAAGCCCGGCCGCCGTAAGCTTTCACCATGCTTACCGCGGTGGTCTAGCGATCCATATCGCCAATATGCTGGAAATGGCTGCGAGTATCGCACCTCTCTACCCGTTGCTCGACAAGGACTTGCTGTTGGCCGGGGTATTTCTCCACGACATCGGGAAGATAAACGAATTCGCGGGAGGCTCGGAACTGACCTATACAGATTCCGGACAACTTTTGGGCCATATTACCATTGGTCTGGAACTGCTCGCCGAGGCCGTGGACAAGGTGGAAAAGCTCTTGGGAGAGACCTTTCCAGAGGAACTTTTGCTCCGGCTGAAGCATATGCTTGTAAGTCATCATGGGGAATACGAGTTCGGAAGTGTTCGACTGCCCATGACCTTGGAGGCAATGGCCCTTCATTGTCTCGACTATCTTGATTCTCGGATGGCGGCCTGCGTGGAGAGAATCCAGGGTGATCCGCCCTTCGATAACACTTGGACTGCCTTCTTTCCGGCGCTCAATCGAAAACTATACCGGGGAACAAACAACGGCGGAGTGTGAAAGCAGGGACGGCATCTTCTTTCTGAGTCGAGTCCTTGAATTTGCTTCCTTGGCCTTGGTCACAATCCGATCTTCATCGCGAGGCTACCACGGTCTCACAACCGCAAACCAATGTGACTTTCAACGAGGGTACGGCTTGCGACAGTTTGTTTTGTCCTGAAGGGTTTCTTTGCGACCGAACCTGTTGCCGATATAATCGCGCTGATTGGATCTTGCGGGAAGGAAGTCTTTCCTTTGCCTGCGATTATGAAGTTCGCTTTTGCTAAGTATTATTGGTGCTGTTGGTAATGATCCACCTGGGTGTTAATGTCGATCATATTGCCACGTTGAGACAGGCCAGACGGACCTACGAGCCAGACCCCGTATGGGCGGCGGCCCTGGCAGAGCTCGGCGGGGCCGATGGTATCACCATTCATCTGCGGGAAGACCGCCGACACATTCAGGACCGTGACCTGCGACTTCTGCGGGAAACAACGGCGGTCAAGTTGAACCTGGAAATGGCCTGTTCGGAAGAAATCGTGGCAATCGCCTTGGCTGTCAAACCAGATCAGGCAACTTTGGTTCCGGAGCGGCGCGAGGAGATCACGACGGAGGGTGGGCTTGACGTTGCTGGTCAATTGGCCCGGGTCACGGACTTCGTGAAGAGACTACAAGATGCGGGGATCAGTGTGAGCCTGTTTATTGATCCGGACTTGGCCCAAATCGACGCGGCCACTAAGACCGGGGCTGTGGCCGTCGAGCTGCACACAGGGCAGTACGCCAATGCTTCGGGAAAGGTCCAGCAACAGGAGTTGCAGCAATTGCGGAAGGCTTCCCATGAGGTCCTTCAGCGGGGGCTGAAGTTGCATGCGGGCCATGGTTTGACCTACCGCAATGTTCAACCAGTGGCGGCTATTCCAGGAATGGAAGAGTTAAACATTGGGCACAGCATCGTGGCAAGGGCGGTGCTCGTCGGAATGGTTCAAGCCGTTCGCGAAATGAAGGACCTAATGGTTTGGGCAGCATCCCATCCCGAACACTTCCATTGACCGTTTCGTAGGCTTGTTACGACGTAACCATCGCATTCCCTTTCCAGAACAGTCACGAGAAATCTATGACCACACGAGCTGAACAATTCGCTGGGCTGTCCGTTGCCTTGATTACGCCGTTTCGCGATGGACAAGTTGACTACGCTAGACTTGAGGAGCAGGTCGAGTTTCAGATTCAGGCCGGTGTGACGTGTCTTTGCCCGGTGGGCACGACTGGTGAGTCACCCACGCTGTCACATCCTGAGCATCGCGAGGTTATCTCGGCTGTGATCAAGGCGGCAAATGGCCGGGTCAAGGTCATGCCGGGGACAGGCTCCAATAGTACCGAAGAAGCCCTCGAACTCACGCGCTTCGCCGCTCAGGTGGGGGCCGACGCCGTTCTGGTGGTGTCTCCCTACTACAACCGACCTCCGCAAGAGGGCCTGTATCAGCACTTTAAATCGCTTGCCCAGGCGGTTGACATTCCCATTTGTATTTACAACATTCCCGGTCGAACTGGACGAAACATCGAACCGGAGACCTTCTTCCGCTTGGCCGAGTTTCCCAATATCGCCATGGTCAAAGAGGCAAGCGGCTCTTTGGATCAGGTCTCACAATTGACGACCCAGACGGACTTGACGGTCCTCAGTGGCGATGACAGCCTGACCCTGCCGATCCTCTCCGTGGGTGGACGCGGCGTTATTTCGGTGATCGGGAATATCGTGCCGCAGGATATGATTGCGATGATTCGGGCCTTTGAGGAAGGCAACATCCCAGAAGCCATCCGTTGGCACAAAAAGCTGTTCCCCTTGGCTCGTGACATGCTGGGGTTGTCCACAAATCCCATCCCTATCAAAGCAGCCATGCGACTGCTAGGGCGAGACAGTGGAGAATTACGTCTGCCGTTGACACCGCTTTCTTCTGACCAGGAGAACCGGCTGCGCAAGGTCCTCGCCGATTACGGTTTGCTTCAATGAGCAGGTGAGACATTCGTCTCCAAGGGACACCCTTTTTAAGTGTCACCGCGCAAATCTGAGCGATTGATTCCACGAAAGTAACAGGTTTCGTAAAAGATCAAGTCCCAACGGAGTCAGAACCGACTCCGGGTGAAATTGCCAACCCACCACCGGGTAGCGGCTGTGACGTATGGCCATGGGTATGCCATCGTCTGTCCATGCCGAGATTTCCACTTCCTCGCTGATCGAATCTCGATCGGCGATCAACGAGTGATAACGTCCCGCCGGAAAAGGGTTTGGAATTCCCGCAAATTCGTGTTGTCCGTCGTGCCAAACGGGTGTCGCCCTGCCATGCACGGGTTCTGCGGCTCGGATAATCCTCCCGCCGAAGGCCTCGGCAATGATTTGATGTCCCAAGCAAACACCGAGAATCGGCATTTGATCTGCGAGATTGTGAACAAGCTCCACGGAGGTCACCACGTTCTGAGGACCACAGGGACCCGGCGAGAGGACGACAAGGTCAAAGAGTCGCAAAATGTTCGATGATTCGGGTACTTCCGTGGGTCGCACAATCGCAATTCGGCAGCCGAGTAACTCAAAATATCGCCCCAAGTTGTACACAAAGCTATCGTGATGATCGACAAGTAGCACCCGCAAGTGCGGGAACATTAGGCCATCCCCTGGCCCCGTCACATTTGACCTGTAATGTGGAAACACGACTCGGAAATGATTAGGCCTTGGACAGCTTCTCGCGCCGTTTGATCAGAGTAATTTCGTTCCCCTTTTCATTGAAATTGACTTCATCCATGAACGTTTGAATTAACGACAGGCCGCGTTGTGCCTCCAGCTCGGGGGATTCATCTTTTTTGCGGACAACGCTGTGCACATCGAAGCCGGGCCCATCGTCCCGGACGACAAACCGTGCCTCCTCTTTTGTGATGCGAACCAGGACATAGATCTTGCGGTCACGATACCGAGGATCCTGGCGCCGCTGTGCTACCAAACTCAGTTCGCTGTCTTCCAGCAGGTGATCCGAGACGGCCTCAATCTCACTCTTGCTGATTTCCAGGTTGCCGTGAAACAACGCGTTCAGCAGCGCTTCCTTGAGGGCAATCCCCAATTGAAGGCGACCGGCAAAATCGGCAAATTCCATCCCAGCCAGGGTCTGTTGAACCACCGACACGAGGGGCTGGATTAGCTCTGCTTCATTGTCCAAAACGTACTCGAACTCAATGTATTCCAAACAACGGAAAAGACGCTCCCGCTCTCGATTCTGCTCTGCAATCCGGAGAACGGAGTCGGCCGTTTCGGCAAGCCGCGCGGCCAATTGGGATTTCGGAACGTAACTGGCTGCACCACGTTCCAGGGCTTCGATTGCCAACATGTCCGTGCCATAGGCTGTGGTCAAAATGACGGGGACTTCGGGAAACATTTTCCGAATATGCTGGACCAGTTCCAGACCGTCCATCTCGGGCATGCTGATATCCGTGATAACGAGATCGGGCACATTTTGTTTCATCCGCGCGAGCGCTTCTGTCCCCGATTCAGCATATTCGATCTTCCAGTCGAATCGCTTTTTAAGCAGCGAACCGACCAATTGGGAATCGATCGGAGAGTCGTCCACAACAAGCACTGTGGTCATAAAAACGCCTCCTATCTTAGGTGCCTTATGCCGTCTGTATGTTATACCGAATCAACGAGGCGTTTACTACCATCACCAGCGATTTCACATTTTCCCCAACCATGGTATAGGTAGGGCACTCTGCGGCTGAATTCTCGACCTGGGGCGTGCGGAGGAACACCCGGTGAAGAATCGTCTCACCACTCAGATTACCACGGTTTGGATTGTTTGAAAGACACTGTGGCTAACCGGATTTCGCCCGATCTCGATCCTTGAAAGAAGCCTTGTGCAGTCTTAGACTTAAAAGAAAGGGGTGCCGCAGCGCTCAGAACGTGTTGGTGTTTTGCGTGGCTCAGGATTTTCGTCACGACGCGGGTTGTTGCTACGGCAAGAGTTAAAAGATGTCCGATAACGACGTGGATGACCATCAGCGTTGGAATTCCCGCCCGGTTGGGGGCCTTTGCGTCTGTCTGTTCTTGATGGTCCGCTGAACCGACAGGGCGCCTCCGGCCGTGGGTGGGTTCGGGGAGTCACCGGAGGCGCAACATGGGTCGGTTCGATTCTCAGGTGCGCGCAACTTCAATTGCGTCTTTCTTTCGCCCTATCGTTGCGGCCTTTACGATCCTCTCCCGGCACAAAAACCGACTTAGGCCACGACACGGAACATTTGGCGACCTCCCACCCGGCCCGGCGAAATCTTTTTGGAGCATCCCGCACTCAGGTCCCGTATTAGGTGAGGAACCCTCGACAAAAGAAGATCGATTGACCGCCCAATTGGCAAGAAGAAGGTGAGGGCTCGGGGAGACATTCATGCTCCGGTCGCTTCCACGAAACATGATTGAAGCGCTGCGGACCCGGTCCAAAGAGGAGACCAGGGTCGCTCAGGCATTAGCTCCTCACGAGAAGCTTTTAATTGAGATTTGCACCCTGACCCCCGGCGAAGCGCTCGCCCGATTGGCCACAAAATGGTCCGGCCTCGATGAGGCAGACGTTGAGGCGCGCCTCGATGAATACGGCCACAACGAACTTCCCCACGCCCAAAGGCTTTCATTTTGGGCGGACATCCTACACCGGTGCAGAAATCCGCTAAACATTCAGCTTTTTGTCATTGGGGGTGTTTCGGGGCTCATCGGTGAATGGAAATCGGCCATTGTCGTCGCGGCGATGGTTCTCCTCAGCATTGGGCTTTCTTATTTGCTCGACCGCCGATCGAATCGCGCTGTGGAGGCCCTAGGAAAGCGTGTCCAGCCCCGAAGTCTTGTCCTACGTGGCGGACGTGAAGTTGAGGTCAAGATCTCAGAGATCGTTCCCGGCGATATCGTTCTTCTCCACGCCGGCGCCATGGTCCCGGCCGACGTCCGTTTGCTCTCGGCCAAGGACTTTTTTGTCAGCCAATCGGTACTTACAGGAGAATCGATGCCCGTCGAAAAGACGGTTTTTCTCAACGGTAGCGCGGCCACCAGTCCCTGGGATCTTCCGAATGCTTGTTTCCTCGGAAGCAATGTCATTAGTGGCACAGCCCGCGCCGTCGTGGTAAACACCGGGACCAGGACGATGCTGGGTTCGATCTCGGCACGGCTCATTGAAACGCGACCCGAGACCAGCTTCGACCAAGGTATTCGGGGGTTTACCTGGCTCATGATCCGGTTCATGGTAGTGATGGTGGCCCTGGTTTTCCTGATTGTGGGATTCACCAAAGGCAATTGGGTAGAGGCTTTGCTCTTTGGGCTTTCGGTGGCCGTGGGGCTCACCCCTGAAATGTTGCCCATGATCGTCACGGTCAACCTGGCCAAAGGGGCCTTGAGCATGGCCAAGCGAAAGGTCATCGTCAAGCATCTCCCGGCCATCCAAAACTTTGGGGCCATGGATGTCCTTTGCACCGACAAGACTGGAACCCTCACCCAGGACCGTGTTGTCCTGGAACGTCATGTGGATATCACCGGGCGCCCTAGTGACGACGTGCTCACCTATGCTTATTTGAATAGCTATTTTCAAACCGGTTTGCGAAGTCTGATCGATCATGCGGTACTGGATCGGGCAAATCTCGACGTGGAAAGCAGCCAGTGTCGCCTTGTCGATGAGCTTCCCTTTGATTTTCAGCGGCGTCGTATGTCTGTCGTCGTTGATTACGAAGGGGACCACGTCCTCATCTGCAAGGGCGCCGTGGAAGAAATATACGAGTGCTGCCGGTACTACCAGATTGGCGACGAAATATATCCGCTGATTCCCGTTATCCAAAACGATTTGTTTGAGGAGGTCGAACGACTCAATCGGGAAGGCTTTCGTGTGTTGGGAGTTGCCTACCGCGAGTTCCCGCGGGACAAGACGACTTTTTCTGTAGCCGATGAATCCGATTTGATCTTGCTAGGCTATATTGCCTTCTATGATCCACCGAAGGACTCGGCGCTGGAGGCCATCCGACTGCTAAAAGAAGTGGGTGTCACGGTTAAGGTTTTAACGGGTGACAATGCCCTCGTTACCGAAAAAGTGTGTCACGACGTGGGCCTCGAGGTCCGGCGGATTGTTTCAGGCAACGAGCTCGCCGATTTGACCGAGGAGGAATTCGACAGGGTTGTCCGTGAGGTCGATGTCTTCGTGAAACTCAGCCCAAGCCAGAAGGAGCAGATTGTCCGCAAGTTGCGCGAAGCTGGGCAAGTCGTGGGTTTCTTAGGTGATGGGATTAATGATGCCGCCGCTATGAAGGCCGCCGATGTGGGGATTTCGGTGGACTCCGCGGTTGATGTGGCGAAAGAGGCCGCCGATATTGTCCTTCTCGAGAAAAACCTCCTGGTTTTGGAAGAGGGGGTCATGGAAGGCAGGCGGATTTTTGCAAATATCGTCAAGTATATTCGCATGGGGGCAAGCTCCAATTTTGGCAACATGTTTAGCGTTCTCGGGGCCAGTTACTTGCTGCCCTTCCTCCCTATGAAGCCCATCCACATTCTTGTGAATAACCTTCTGTACGATGTGTCGCAGACAGGCATTCCTTCGGACAACGTTGATGCGGAGCAAGTTTCTCGGCCCCTAAAATGGGATATTGACAACATCCGCCGTTTCATGGTGTTCATTGGGCCGATCAGTTCCGTTTTTGATTATCTTACGTTTGCCCTAATGTGGTTCATTTTTGGGTGTTCCGCGTATCTACAAGGCGGAACTGATAGAGAATACTGGATGAGCCTTTTCCAAACGGGTTGGTTTGTTGAGTCACTGCTGACCCAAACGTTAATCGTCCATATTATCCGCACGCAACGGATTCCGTTTATCGGGAGCTGCGCTTCCGCTCCGATGATCTTGACAACTCTGGCCGTGATGGCCGTTGGTATTTGGCTACCGTATTCACCACTGGCCGATGTCTTAGGGATGGTGCCCCTTCCGGCAACATATTGGTTATGGATTGGCAGTTTTCTTCTTGCTTATGGCACATTGACGCACCTCGTCAAATGTTGGTTTTTCCGGCGATATGGAGATAAGTGAGTATGGACAGTCTCCTTGACGCCCTCCAAGAGGGACGACTGATCGAACTTCCCGAAGACGACGACAAAGAGGAAGCCCTGCGAATTCTGGCGAGAATCCTCGAGGCCATTCCCTCCTTGCCAGCCGGCCTTGACATCGAGGGTCTCGTACTGGAACGCGAACGCACTTCATACACCTCCCTGGGGCAGGGTTGGGCATGTCCTCACGCGCGGGTCTCCTTTGAAGGTGACTTGTTGTGCGTCGTTGGGTGGAGCGCCCACGGGATTACCTATTCCCCCGACGACAAGGAGCGCGTGTCCATCATCATCATGCACCTTGTGCCGGAGAACCAGCGGAACCAATATCTTCGGGAGATATCGCTCCTCGCCAAGGCCATTCAAAGCGATCCGAAATGGCGGGAAATACCGTCGGCCAAGGAACTCACCGAGGTTCGAGACCGATTGCTCGATTTGATCAGTTCCGCCAAAGAGACGGTGGGCCCCGATGCCCGAGCGCGAATGATTCGCCTCCAACGTCCCAAAGTCGAACCTCCTCCGATCACCGATCTCTCCAACCTTGTGATCGAACCGGTGACGCTGGTCGTGGGGCCAGATTTTCGCCCCATTGTTCTGACACAACATGCCGGACTGGCAAAATACCTAGAGACCGCAAATGGAGTCGTGGAAAAGATCGAGACGGAGGGTGTTTTTCAAAACGGAGGATGGCGCATTATTCGCAGGAGTAAAATGGTCTTTCAGCAGGGCCGCGTCAGTTACGATTGCATCGCCATCACTACAGCCCGCAAGACACCTTCCTAAGAACTCTGAGACAATCCTCGTAACACATGACGAGTGTCTACGATTTTGATGTGATCGTCGTCGGTGCGGGACACGCCGGTGTGGAGGCCGCATTGGCCGCTGCACGGATGGGGGCTAACACCGCCCTCCTGACGAGTAATCTCGACACGATCGCGAAGATGAGTTGCAATCCCGCTATCGGGGGTGTCGCCAAGGGCCAGATTGTCCGCGAGATCGACGCACTGGGAGGGGCGATGGGGCAAGCCATCGATGCGACCGCCATCCAGTACCGCCTACTCAATCGCCGCAAGGGACCGGCAATGCATGGTCCTCGCGCACAGGCAGACAAGGTCGCATATCACCAGAAGGTCAAGCAGATCTGCGAATCCCAACCGAATCTGGCTTTACGTCAAGAGACGGTCGAATCGTTATTGGTGGAAAAGACAGCGAGTGGGTTGCGAATCGTCGGGGTAGCGGTGCGGAGTGATGCAATCTATCGTGCCCCATGCGTGATTCTGTGCACGGGGACGTTCATGCGGGGCCTTCTTCATTACGGTGAAAAAAAGATGGAAGGCGGTCGCGCCGGCGAGGAGGCCGTTCTAGGACTGAGTCAATCACTGCGAGAATTGGGCTTCACCGTTTTGCGGTTTAAGACGGGCACACCGCCCCGGCTCAACGGACGGACTATTGACTACAGCCGCCTAGAAATGCAGCCGGGCGACGAGAATCCCGTGCCTTTCTCGTTCCTGACCGAGAAAGTCACGTGCGAGCAGGTACCGTGTTGGATCACATACACAAACGAGCGGGTCCACGAGATCATTCGCGCGAACCTTCATCGGGCCCCGATGTTCACGGGACAAATTCAGTCTGTGGGCCCGCGCTATTGTCCTTCCGTGGAAATCAAAATTGTCCGCTTTCCCGATCGGCCACGTCATCAACTTTTCCTGGAACCCGAAGGGCGATCGACGCACGAAGTCTATGTGAATGGATTAGCAACGAGTGTGCCGCGCGACGTGCAAGAGGCCATGATCCGCGAAATACGCGGGTTGGAACGGGCAGAGATCATGCGTTACGGTTACGCCATCGAATACGACTATCTGCCGCCCGACCAATTGCAGCTCTCGCTTGAGACAAAGCGAGTCGCCGGCCTGTTTTTGGCGGGTCAAATTAACGGGACCACAGGCTATGAGGAGGCGGCAGGACAAGGGCTCATGGCCGGTATCAACGCCGTGCGAAAGCTGTTCGGCAAAGACCCTGTCGTGCTAGCGCGACATCAGGCCTACATCGGTGTGATGATCGACGACCTCGTGACCCGCGGTGTTGACGAACCTTATCGGATGTTCACAAGTCGAGCCGAGTATCGACTGCGATTGCGTCATGACAATGCCGATCGCCGTTTGACGCC
>Ga0209508_1001664_pt1 | contig 16457 bp, 18 predicted proteins | sample AD_UKC129_MetaG_FD_184427 | JGI IMG/M metagenome (GOLD analysis project Ga0209508, IMG submission 184427) | Active sludge microbial communities of municipal wastewater-treating anaerobic digesters from Canada - AD_UKC129_MetaG (SPAdes) (version 2) | ecosystem: Engineered > Bioreactor > Anaerobic... | reverse complement strand
TGGCATCAACGCCATAATAGTATATTGTAGCTGTTTTTTCAAGTTTTATTGGATTTGTGTATTGTTGCCATGTTGAACCGTCTGTTGAATAATATATGGTGCCTTCTTCGTTGATGTCCATGTAAACTGTTGAATCTTTTACTGTTACCGTAATTTCTGGTGGCGTGACATCCTGGAAGTTTAATAGGTATTCAACAGGGTCTCCAGCCGCTAATAACTGATAATATTCCGTTTTTGTGAGTGTAACTTCCTTTTTGATGCTGTATGCTTCCTGTAATTGGCTATAAAGCTCTTTTCCAGGGAACGCGCTTGTAATGTACCAGAGGGCCCAGTACATTGTCCTGTAGTAATTGTTGTTACTAGGTTGTATACTAGTTAGAATGTTCTTGTCATAGTCTATGAGGATTGCTTTGCCTGTATTTTTTGACGGATCCCATCTTATCGCTATACCCTGTGATGAGGATAAGGCTTGTGTATTTCTAACCCCTGTGGTGTAGTATGTTCCTTTAGAAGCTGAAAGTCCGAGAACTTGCATTATAACTTGTTCTTTACAATGGGCTGGTACTCCAATGTATACATAATATTGTGTTCCTGTTAATGGTAGCCATGATTTTATGAGATCTGCTATTACATATCCCTGTGTCAGTCCTGAACCTGGACAGCCGCCTCCAATGGCCGCTAACATGAAGTCGTATGGCATTCCGACTGCCCATTGGTTTGCAAGGCTAACTATATAATAATCTTGCTGAGCATATGCTGGTATATCATACGTGTATGTTCCATAGACTGCGAGAGATTTTGTATAACCTTCTGTCCCCTCGTTTCCTTCAAGGTTTTTAGCGCTGATATCGAAGACATTATAGCTTACACCATTGTAGAGTACTGGTTTTATTTTCCCTTTAGAATCGATGAAAACTGCATATAAAGGTCCGTCTGCAATTGTCGGTTTTTTCACGAAGACGTACCAGAGTGGTGTTTGGGTGCCTCTTTTAAGGGAATAAATGTTCTTTAACAGCATCCCTGTGGAATTTATCACACCATCGATGGCTGCATAGGTTAGTCCGAGGGTTTGTGAGTAGCCGGCTGATGTTATGAGAAGATCTTCCTTGGTAAGTGGTGGTAGTCCAGCTTCTTTGAATGCTTGGTTTGCTGCGTCCACTGCTTTTTTACCGTTTTCGTAAAGGCTATTGTAATTGTTTATTGGTAAAACTGGAATGTCTGTGTTCATAGTTTCTTGGGGTTGTGGCAAACTGTTTATATATTCTTTGTCTATTCTTGTGGCCCATAGGTGTGAGAATTGTTCATCATTGATTGTGGCTAGTTTCAGGGTTTTGTAGAGAGAGGCTGGGTTTGTTGAAAGTAGTGTGAGCAATTCTAGGTCATGTTTTAGTTCTGTGAGCGTTCCTGTAGGACCATTGTATTTTACATTATCGTTTATTGTCCAATAAAGCAGTTTACCCGTTTTTGAGTTTGCGTCCCACCATATGTAGATGTTTTCGTTCGGATCCTTTGTATATGTTGATCTGAAGTTGTAGTAGTTGCCGTTCCATTTGAGTGGTGTGGAATCCATGAAGAACATGGGGACATCGTCGTCACCGCCGCCTACAGATGTTATTACATGGTATGAGTTTGTATTTGATTTAAGAGGATAATTTTGTATGAATTGTTTAGATGCTGCATAGGCGGTTATAAGGCCGTCGTTGATTGTTCCAGTCCGTGCTGCTATCTTTAGCATGTCTAATGGTGCTCCTGCTGTCCAAGCGCTTGCAATAGCTAAAATGTCATATCCTAGTTCTTTGCTGGCGGTTGTGAATTGTGTTTCTGTCATCTGCGGTCCTATGTTAATTTTTTGTGTTTTTTCCCATCCTGATTCGAGGATTGTGTATTTTATTGCATAAGCGTTGTTGTTTTCTTTTTTGACGAATGTGAATGTCACTGGATCGTTGGGTTTGTTTAGTTGGAGTATGTTTGAATATTGTAAGGGGATTTCGTCTTTTACGGTTTGTAGAGCGTCTTCTGTTGTTGAATTTTCATATTTCGCGGGTCCTGCCGTGGTTATTAATAATGTGTTGTGTGGATCTTGTAAGTTTAGTGTGTTTTGTGCGTCTGTTGCCATATTTTTTGTAATGTTTGTAAGGTCGGATGCTGAGGCATGTCCACTGAGTGCGATGACTATTACTGATATTATTAGAAAGTGTATTATTTTTTCTTTAATTTCCTTCACCTCCTTAGTCGAAATGCAACAAAATGCATTTCGTATATATGAAGTGAAACAACTAATAAAATTAACGAAACAACCCTCAAACGAAAAATTTATATATAAATGATGGCGGTCTCTAAAAACTTAACATTGACACAAAAAAACCTTGAAGGAGAAAAAATACTTTGATACGCCCCGTTTTAAAAAAGCTTGAAAGCAAAAGAAATGACGTCTACGCTATAAAATACAAAAATAAGCAGTTCATAGTGAAAATCTACAAGAATAAAGACTCCAGAGTCATGGAAGAAAAAACTCTTAAAAGATTAAACAAACACGGATTAAACGTGCCCAAAGTAGTCAACTCCCATAAAAACATCTTAATAACAGAATTTATAGACGGCAAAACAATAGGAGAAGCAATCCATACAAGTGCAGATTGGGTTGAAGACCTTGCAAAATGGCTAGCAAAGCTCCATAACATAAAACACGATGAAACCACTATCTTAAAAGGAGATTGCAACCTGAAAAATTTCATATTCACAAAAAAAGGAGTATACGGGATCGACTTCGAAAATACATTTTATGGAGACCCCATCCATGACCTGGGAGAGATATGCTTCTTCATAATCGACAGCACTTCAACCCTAAAAAGAAAAACCAAGGAAAAAATAATTAAAAAATTCATCCAAAACTACCAAAAACACTCCAAAAAAAGTATAGATACCAAAAAACTAAAAAAGGCTATGAAAATAGCAAAAGAAAAAGCACAAAAAAGAAGATCAAAAAAAAGATAGACCCTATATTGGATCATAAAATATCCTTTTATTTTTTAATCAGGTTTTTACAGAAATTATGGGCCTTTTCATCAAATGGACAATCCTCTAACAATACAATTTAGTATCACCAAATATTTCTCTAAGCACATCAACCATTTTCTTTGAACCTCACCTTCTGTAATTAGATTTACAATAATATTCTCATTCTATGACAGACATAAAATTTACCCTAGATTTCAAAATATTCTGTATCCATTAAATTACGTTGATTTATAATAAGTTTATGGATGAAATCATCTAAAAAGACTTATTAGCTTTGCACCATTGTTTTGATCTTCATGTTAAGCATAACGGCTATTAAAATGCAAAGGTTAAAGCAACAAGCCCCATGTAAAAAAAGTGTTGCTGAGATGAAAGTGCCCCCCCAAAATAGGCATTACTAAATAGGTTAAAGTGTGTAGGAAACAAAAAAAGAGATTAAACAATGGGGGGGTGAAAATCCAAATTTTTAAGATCGAGGTGAACCACCCCACCGACAGACGAGACTTCTCCCGTTCTGCCTTGATATGTCAAAGAGCTTCATTTTGGGAGTTCCGGGAGACGGCTCCATCATCCCAAACAACAAAGATAAAATCTTTCATTTCCCTAGAACCATTCCATATTACCACAAAAAAACCAGATACAATAACCCTCCCCATAATATGGAGGCTACAAACTATGTTAAATGTAACCTTCACAGATTATATGAGCGCTATATTCTCCTCTAAACTCTTGTTTTATCATGAAGAGTTTTTAAATGCTAGAAAGGTTTTCAAGAATTGGTTAAAGGCCATACTATTCAGATTTGGCGTCTCGAACAGATTCCTAGGGGAGCTCAGCAATGGAGAAAAAGTAGAAATAGAAAATCTATGGGACTATTATCGTATCTTGTATTCTCACATGCTAGAGGATGCCAAGATTTGGGGTTCCATCATAAAATTCAAATTCAAAAACCGAAACCTTAGATTCTATTCAAGTAAAAGAGTGCTACTAGACGCCCTCAAAGTGTTAAACGAGATCTTCGGCATGGATTTTCTATTTTCCTTTTAGAGTATCTGATTTGGATTTTTCTTGGTTGTTTATTTTTGATTTTATTATCTGGATTATGTGGTCGCTGTTTTTTTTTAGGATATATCCAATCTTTATTGAGCCATGAATTGTGAATATTTTAAGAGAATCTGTGAGTAATCCCTCATTTTTTAATGGATTTTATTTCATCATACCATAAAGTGTGTGTTGATTTCAGAATTTAGTTCACCACTTAAAAAATGGGATTCTTTCATTTGTTAAAACTAGGATTCCATCTTCTCTAGCAAATAACCCTTTGGTCAATTCCATGATCTTCCGGGTCTGTTTCCTTTTTTGTCATTATAGGAAAGTTTATAGTCACGCCTTAAGCATGATTTGGCGTTTGGATCGTTGTTTGTCCCGCAGATGGGACATTCAAAATCGATAATAGGCCACACTGTCCTTGGGTTTTCATTAGGTTAAGGGTTCTTCCTCTTTAGTGATTTCGATTTGATGTGAGTATTATCCTTTAAGACGTGATTGAGGGGAAATATCCTAGATTATTAGTTGGGAGACTAGGAATCTCCTTTTTTTTACATTTCAATTTTATATAAAATTTTTTTATCATATTGAGGAGGATGAATAATATCACTGGAATATAGGATGGTATTCTGTACTTATTACTTCTAGGGGCGTGTGAAGATAGATTTATATGGTAGAACTTTCTATAAAATAAATGAAGAACCCAAAAAAACAACACTCGTAATTTGCATTTGTTTTCTTTATTTTAGTTAAAAAAACGCGATAAACAATTTCTCTGGGTTTTTTATTAAAATAGGAGGTTTAATGCGTGTTAAACAAGACTCTAGGCGTCTTATTAATACTTCTTGTAGGGTTACTGGCATGTGGTACGGTTTCGGCCCAGGAAGATTTGACTGTTGATAAGACCGCCACAAAAACAGGGGATTACACGGCTACTGTAACCATTGAGGTTAGTGGTGCGAGTGAAACCACAACATCCCAATTAGACGTTGTATTTTCAATAGACAGTTCCGGTAGTATGGATTGGAGCGATCCGAACAATTTAAGGATGGAAGCGTCAAAGAATTTCATAGACAAATTGAATCCTACAAGAGATCAAGTTGGAGCAGTTAACTGGGATAGTACCGTCATAGGCTCTGAACCCTTAACCACAGATTTCCAAAAAGTTAAAGACTTTATAGATAGTGGAGGAGCCTTTGGTGGGACAAATCTCGACGCTGGTTTGAATGAGGCTATAAAATTATTAGATGAAGGTGGTAGAGCAACTTCTAGCAAATATATCATCTTCTTAACCGACGGTGAAGGAGATTACACTCCTAGTGGTTCACCTGGTTCTCCAACAGATGACGCTAAGGACAAAGGCTACGTTATATATACCATTGGACTAGGAGAAGGTGTTGATGAAACCATACTCCAGGAGATTGCTGATGTAACCGGAGGCAAATATTTACTTGCAAGTGATGCATCAGTTTTAGATTCAGTATTTTCCGAGATTTTCCAGGAGATAACTGTTTCCGCTACTAATGTTGTTGTGATCGATGTTTTACCTGATTACATACAATTAGTGGGATCACCTACAATTATACCAGATAGCCAAGTTACTAACCCAGACGGAACAACCACACTCATTTGGAATATTGGAACCCTTGGTAAAGATCAAACATGGACTGTCAGTTATGATATAATTTCAAGCATGGCAGGTTACCTTCCAACCAATGTAGAAGGCGCATCTAAAGTAACCTACACAGATCCAACTGGTATGGACAAAGAGATAGCATTACCAATACCAATCGTAAACTTCGGAGCTCCTGAAACCACCGAGGAACAAGGTGAAACTACAGTTGTCGCCATGCAAGAAACTGGAGTGCCACTAACAGGACTAATACTAGGCCTGCTTTTAGTATTAGGCGGGTTATTCAATCCAAGAAGAAAATAATTAGAGGGGAAACCCCCCCTCACATTATCCTATTTTTTTTTGAAAATTTTCTTTTCCTATTGAATCAAAAAAAAGGAGCTATGATATTGTTGCTCAACCCCCCCCAAATCCAAATAATCCTGTGAAAACTTTTTTTTGTAAAAAAATTCTTTTAATTTAAGATGACTCCCCCCAACTCTAAGATAGGAATCCATTTTATTTTTTAAAGGACATAAGAATGTGTAGGGCTTCATAGTGTGAGGTTGTCTAGGATGTTAAATGTAACATTCTCAGATTATATGGGAGCCTTGTTATTTTCTGGGGTTTTATTTCATTGGAGAGAATTTCTGAATGTCAAGAATGTTTTCAGGAATTGGCCGAAAGCAACACTATTCAAATTCGGTATGATAAATGGTTTTATGGGGAGGCTTAAAAACGGAGAAAAGGTAAAAATAAGAAACCAGTGGGATTACTATCGCCTATTATATGCGCACATGTTAAACAATGTAAAGATTTGGGGTGCAATCATAAAATTCAAATTCAAGAATAAGAATCTCAGATTTTATTCAAGCGCCAACAAAAGTTTATTATTAGATGCTCTTAAAGTGTTAAGTGAAACCTTCACCATGGAACCCTACAAACAAATAAATGCCAAAGGAAAAGTTGTAGTTGATATAGGCTCATATATCGGAGATTCACCAATATACTTCATACTAAAGGGGGCGAAGAGAGTATATGCCTTCGAACCCTATCCAAGCTCATATTCATTGCTCCTAAAAAACATTAAAATTAATAGCTCAGACAAGAAAATAATAGCATTCAACGAGGGCCTCAGCAAGAACATGGGAAAAATAAGGATAAAAGAAGATTATGAAGGCCTGGCCACTTCACAATTAAAGGATTTCCACCAAGGAAAGCAAGTAAAATTAACAACCTTAGAAGGGATTGTGAAAAGATTCAATTTAAAGGATGCTGTCTTGAAAATGGATTGTGAAGGTTGCGAATACACTATACTTAAAACGCCAAAAAAGACTCTGAAATCTTTCCAGGAGATAATAATGGAGTATCATTATGGCTACAAGGATCTTAAAGAAAAACTTGAAAGGGCTAGCTTCAAAGTCAAAAACACAAAACCAATTAGAGTAAACAGGCTCTTGATGGGTTATCTACACGCAACCCCATTAATGCGCTAAACTACTATATGAGCCTTAAACTAGATTTTTTTTCAAGTAATCAATATAAAATCATGAAAGTCTGAGAGATGCTTTTTTAAAATATTGAAGGCTATTTTATCATCGATTTTTCCATAACGATGAACTAAAAAGCTTTCATTGGTCTTGAGTTTTTCCATCCATCTTCTCTTTTATGATGTTCTCTCGCATCAAGTTTTTTTTCGAAGGTCTTCACTTGGGAACTCCAAATTTTAGATCGGACATGAAATCAACTCTAACCCATTCAGAATAAACTTGATCTAAATGGGGGGGCCATCTGGATGGTCCCCAAAAAAAGAGGGAGGAGAGGATTATGGGATTGGGATGAGACCTGGATTGTCCCCGGTAATGCGTTCTCCCCCAGTATGTGTTACTATGAATGTGTTCTCAATTCCAACCATCCCCACACCCTTGATACCTTTTTTGGGTTCGATGGCTAATGTCATGTTCTCTTCAAGCGGTTCTTTGAATTTTTCGGCGATCACCGGCACCTCATCTATTAATAGACCTATGCCGTGACCTAGGAATTTAACTTGATTTTCTTTGAAGCCCATGAAATTTTTTCGGAAGTTCTCATCGACTCCGTCCATTATCCTCTTATAGATTTCCGCAGGGCTTATACCAGGTTTCAGCATCCTCGTAATCTTGTCTTGTACTTTGAGACATTCTTGGTGGGCTTTTCTGGCTTTTTCTGGGATTTTACCTTTGAAGATGTAGGTCATGGTTTTGTCTGTGTGATAGCCTTCTATGCCAAAGCCGATATCAACATAGACTAGGTCACCTTTTTTTAGTTTTCGGTGATGGCTTCCGAGTAGTGGTGCTGCTGGTGACAATCCGCGGTTTCCACTGGCTCCATTGAAGTATGATGGGTAAAGTGGGGTTTCACCAAATCCTATGTGTCCAAGTAGCATTTCAGTATCGAACATTCCAAAACGCGTGACACCATGGTATCCTTCTTCTATCATGATTTGGAAGAGTTTTGCGCCGAGTTCGGCTTCACTCATACCCTCATAAAGCAGATTGGGTACGATGTCTTCGAGTATGTGTTGGTGTTTTTTGCCGGATTTTCTCATTAGTTTAAGTTCGTATTCACTTTTTATGGCTCTCACCCATCCTATGATAGGATCGGCCCTCTTATATTCTTTGATTGGGAAGTGTTTTTTGAATCTTTCATAGAATCTTAGGGGTAGGCTTTCTGTTTCAAGGTATATGATATTTGGGGTTTTTTTGAGGGCTTGGCTGGCGTCGCGGAAACTATACATGCGTCTTATATCCTTGAAGTTGGATTCTTCAAGGGCGCGTTGGTAGCTGCGCCTTACCCAGAATATTGGATCATCATCCCTTGGTATGGTTAGCATGCCATCTTGCATCGTACCAGTAAAATAGTATTGGTTTATCTTGGTGAAGATTACTGCCATCTCCCAGTTTGGATCTGTGTCATCTAGTTTCTTTTTGAAGCGTTTCATGCGGCTTGCAAGTTCATGATAAGGTACCATTTTAAATCACTTTAATAGGGGGGTTTGTAGGCATATTCTTGTTAATGTTTTTTAAGTTTTGTAATGCTTAAATTTTTCAGCTTTGTAAAAAAAAATTATCATCTTGGTGATTGAACTAGCTTTAAGACTATTGTATGCTAATGGCTGTCGTTCTGGAACATTAACCACGATATTTGTACGGATTCTATTGCCGGTTTTCAATAGACTTTATCCAAGTGAAGAGATCCTGGTATCTGTAAATTTTCTGCTCTTGGATAATAAGGTTGGTGAGATTGTATTGGGGGGAGTATAATCTCCTGGTTAAGGTGAGTATTTTTTTCCTATGGAAAAAATCTTGCAATAAAATGTTACAATTCTTTCATTTTTTTTGAAAATTTTGAAAGAAGTTTCTAATCTTCAGTTGATACTTCCTTATATCTTCCAGTTTTTACAAGAAGACAAAATTTGTATTTAAAAAATTGGAAGAAACTTTCTGCAAATTTTTTTTATAAGTTTGCCTTGCATGCCCAATTATAATATTTATTGCGAGAACTTGGCGAATGGCAAAAATTTTTATCAATCAAGGGAAACATTGTCATTTTTTGATTCGAACGATCTTATAAGCGCGTCTAATAGTGGCCCATCCCTTGCCATGTCAGTATATTCTGTGGTGAGTATACCGATGGTCGGGGAATCTTCATTGTACTTCCCGGTGTTATTGTACCATTGTAGGTAACTGGTGAGGTTATTGAATATTTCGGGGGCGTCTGGATGGTATATTCCCCAGAGTGGTCTTTCTATTGGCGGTTCTATAGTGGCTGTGTAATTGAAGAAGGAAGCTGCTAAGAATATGGTGAGGCGTTTCAAATTTTCATAGCTTGTGTATTTTAGATATTTGAGTGTCTGAATGTAGCGAGTGTCGTTGGTGTCAATGTTTTGCAATTTTAGGATTGGAGCGTAATTTTGGCGTGCTGATGGTTCTACGCAAATCATCACATAAGATCCATTGTTTTTAGCTGCTTTGACCTTGTCTTTTAAGGTTTCCCAGACTGGTGCTGAGAGGCCGCTTCTTGTCCCGAAGATTATAAGATCTCCTTTCACTCGTATGTGAGGTTGGTGTCTGTCCTGCCTGGTTCGCCCCTGAGTTTTATTTGGTTTTTGATTGAAGGGTCTTCTGCTACTTTGTTGATGAGGGCTACTTCGTTTGGGCTGGAGCTTATTATAAGGATTTCTGGAGTGCTTTGATTTGTTGTGTTTTCTGCAAATGATGCTCCTATCAATATAGAATATGCTGATGAACAGGAAGAGTAAGAGTATTCATTCTTTCACCCCCCCATTATAAAATTTACTTTATAAAATATCAATTAAACTTTAAAAGGGTTATGGTATAAAAACCTTACCATCCTCAACGAGAGTGGATAAAAAGACCATATTTCAACCCAAAAAAGGATCATAATTAATCCCCCAAAGGATATTCTCAACCCCCTAAAAATTACATTTACACCAATATTTCCAAACATTACCACACTATAAGTCTTCAATAAAACCCACCCATCCATGAAACGCCGCACTTTTACAATAAACGAAAATTCTCAGCCTCTGAACGATCTTCGATCTTGTCAGTCATCATACAAAACCTTGAACCCTTCCAATTTTCCAAACCCTTATACATCAAACACAGCAAGTTATGAAAAATATCCTACCAAAAAGTGCATAAAAGACAAAAAAAATCACCTATTCTCCGGAGGATTCTTACTTTATCTATAAATTATTATATCTTTCTACGGAATGAGGGGTCTCTACTTTTAAAGTACCCCACTTGTGCTCCATAGATATCTAGTCAAGTTTTAACATTTTTCTCCGTTCTAGTGCTTTGAGGAATCTTTGAGAGTTAATTCAAGTCTGCCGAATTCTCTTTTGCCCATGCAACCAATGCAAAAAAGCCTAAAATAAAGAGATACAACCTCCAATATTCCATTTATTGCCTGATACTCTCTATTCCAAATCCAAATATGGTTCCTCTAGGTATTGCCTCATAGGTGAACAATGCTCCTTCGGCTACTATCATTTATGATTGGAGAAAATAAATTTTCCAATACAATGCTCATTATCTACTCATCTATTTTAGAATGTAAAATGGCGATCTTTCAGGCTGCGATTAAATATTCGGTCACGCCAAGAATTCACATCCACAAAGTTAATATCACAGAAAAAGCATTAGGGATAATATAAGCATCCCTTTGATGAAAATTGCAACAACAAGCTTAATATCTAACAATTTGAGAAGGAGTGGAGTTCAAATACTGTGCTCTCCAAAGATTATTTTGCCGATAAAAGTTTTCAACTTAAAAAGTGTAGGGTGATGAAAATGGATTATAGTGATATAGTAAGATTTCATGGCCATTCCTGTGCAGGAACGGCGATTGGATATAAGGTTGGTGAGATTGTAGTTGAGGTTTTTGGAAGATCAGAGGATGAGGAGATAGTTGCAATTGTTGAGAATGATAGTTGCAGTGTCGATGCTGTCCAGTTTATGACTGGATGCACATTTGGCAAAGGCAACCTAATATTCAAAGATCATGGGAAGCACGTCTACACATTCATCGAGAGAAGGACTGGCGATGGGGTGAGGATATCCTTCAAAAAGTCTTTAGAAGAGTTTATGGATGAACTGGGCGTTAAAGATAGGGTTGAAATGACACAGAGGATACTTGAGATGAGCCCATACGACCTATTCAAGGTTGAAAGGATATCAGCGAAGCCCCCTGCAAAGGCTAGGATATATAGGTCCATCAAGTGCAGTGAATGTGGCGAGCCAGTCTCTGAACATCGTGCAAGGATAAAAGATGGTCAAATAGTCTGCATCCCTTGCTTCAACAGAAGATAAAATTTACCATACAAAAGAGGGAGAAGATTGTTGGCTGAAATATCTAGAATCCCATTCTCTTCATACCTTTAAGAGTATTTGTAAAGGGAGGAGTTCTTTTTGAAAAAAACCTTTTAGGCTGCCTAGCTTTCTTTTTTTACTTCAGTTGAGTTGATTTCATGTATATAGGTTTCTCCGCGAAGAGCAGAAAATATAGCTGCTAATGCACAAAGTATGGCGCCAACATAAAATGATATTCTAAGTGATGGTATGAAGGCATTAGCGAGTGTGGATGGGAACCAAGTCGTGCCTGTGAGTGTTATAAGAGTTTTATGTGGTATTGAAGCCATGACATTTTGGGGTAGAACTGATAACAGGCTATTAACTGGATTATAGCCTAGGAGGGCGGAGAACAATGCCCCAGTCGGTGGGATGCTGCTTAATATAGGAGCTAACTGTGCAGCGCCAACACTTGCCAATGAAGAACTCATAGTATCGGGAAATCCTTGGGTGGATGCCAACTATGACTATAGTGAAGAATATGGCCATACTAGCAGTGAAAGCTGTCATCATTAGAGTATTCATCATGCCGGAAGCCACACCCCTGTCTTCTGGCGCCACAGAATTCATTATAGAAGCCATGTTCGGCGAACCAAACATGCCAGTTCCCACGCCCATTATAAAGAGAATTAATCCGAATTCAAGGTAATTGAAATTGTATGGGAGTGTTGTAAATGCTAGGAATGCGATTGTTGCAATTACCATCCCAATGGTCGCGATCCATCTTGGACCATATTTATCGGAGAGCATTCCTGAGATGGGCCCCATTATCACGACTCCGATTGTGAGCGGCAGCATGTATATTCCAGCCCAAAGTGGAGTTGATTCATAACTATAACCGTGAAGTGGTAACCAGATGCTTTGTAGGAGTATAATTAACATGAACATCATCCCACCCCTACCCATGGCATTCAAGAAACCTGCAGAGTTAGCATAAGTGAACATTTTTATCTTGAATAAGTCTATTCTAAACATTGGATTTTCAGCATGATTTTCGATGAATGGGAATGCTATAAGTAATGCGACTCCAATTATCATGGCCGCGATTACCATTGGATTGTCCCATCCCATAGAGATTATTACCATAGGGCATTAAACCGGGTTATAACGAGTAATATACTGGTTATTGAAGCGACAAAAACGAGATTGCCCCATAAATCAATCTTTGTCTTCGGAGCCTTGAATGATACTTCTTTAAGTTTAAGATAGGACCATATACTTTCCAGGAGGCCAAAGGGCATACTAGCGAGGAAAATTAATCTCCAATGGTAGATTGCGAGTATACCTCCAAGTAACAAGCCGATGAATTGTCCGGCCATGAAGGCGACGGAGTTAATGCCTAAAGCTTTGCCTCTTTCACTAAATGGGAATGAGTCGGCTAATATAGCTGGACTGTTCGCCATTAAAGTGCCGCGCCTATCGCCTGGATGATCCTGAATATGATAATCTCTATGGCACCTGCGTCACCTGTATTTGGTGTTAAATCATAGGAGGATGGAGCCTGCTGTGAATATGAAAAATCCTAGCTTGAACATTTTAACTCTATCATACATTTGATAGGCGCCCGAAACTGAGGAGTAAGGTGGCTGTAACTAGATTATAACTCATTAATACCCATAGGGAGATAGTGGAAGGAATTGAGTGGATACCATTAAAGATTGCTGGCAGGGAAATCAGGGTTATATTGGCATTAATCGAGCTCATTAAAGATGCGATTATAACATTAATCATGGCGATCCGATTTATAACTGAGATCATGCCTTGTAATCTTTGAAATCAAGATTATCACCCTAAAGCTCCTAAAATCTGCTCATATATCATTCTAGGGATCATAATCTTTTAAATTTGTCCTTTGCTTTCACGAATCTATCTATGATGATAAAGTATTCTCTGCCAGTGTACAGACAAGGTCTTGTATTCTGGGGTTAACATTTTGTACTTTCATCTTTTAGCGCTGCTAAAATATCGTATTTTATTCTTTCACAGGATAATCCAATATAAGTTTTGATAGTTTTTCGGTCAAAATAGCAAATGGGGGATTTATCGCTACTTTTAGAATCATCTCCTCATACAAAACTATTACTGTGAAAGTATTTTAGGGAAGTATTAGGAAAGGCGCCTAGAGCATCCTATGAAATCTGTGGGAGTCCATTTTTTTCAAAAGACTTTTATCATGTGGGATTATGCCAATTAAAATCTTTATTGTGTTAGTTCTTCGTTTTTTCTTTGCCATGGAGGCGAGACTATGCAGAGGAATGAAAGGATGGAATCGTTAATGTTCTCGATATATTGGACTGTTCCGGGTGGTATGAAAATAGCGTCACCTGCCACAACTATCCTTGTTTCTTTTTCGATGTGCATCCTACCTTCACCCTCCAAGATGTAATAGACTTCCACTGACTCTTTTAGGCGATGCGGTAAAGAAGATTCACCCGGTTTTAGCATGGCATGAGCCAAGCTAAAATTCATCTTTAAGCCTTCAACTAGAGGATGTAAGAGTTCGCAGAGTAAAGTACCATCTAACACCCTCACATACTTACAATTTTTAAGACTCCTAACCATCAAAATAACACCATCCCAATATTTTTTTTATCTTGTAAATAAAATTAAAACTGTATGTGGGGGTGTCACTGTTGGATGATGAAATGCTCGTGTTCCATTATGCCGACCGGGCGAAGGCATTCATAATAGAAACATTCAGACTATTCGAACATTATCAACGACTAGAAGGCCCTGAAGTGGAAAAACTCATGTTAGAAATACTTAAAGGATGCGAAAAAGAGATAAAAGTTGGAAAAACAGTATGTTCCAAGATAAACTGGGCGCAGGATTACTTCCAGGAAGCATCAAAACTATCAAAGGAACTTATAAGAGACTTTAACAGAAAAGACCAGGAACAAGTAAAAGAAGACCTAAGAAAAATGTTAAATAAGATGACAACCTGCGCGGCCACAGCAGAAACAAAGAACATAGATTAACTTCACTCCCTAAACTGCACGAAACGGGGGGGTATACAACAAACTTACATGTTAGAATAGTCCACAATCTACTATAACATGGGTATTGATGGATCTGGAAAAAATCAGGAGGGGAGACCTCCAATAGATTGCCCATTATAGTTATCTACCCGGAGGGAGTTAAGAGTGTTATTATCATTGTCTTGATTATGAATTCCACCCCCCCTAAAAAATTTTGGTTGCTTTTTATCATATTATCAAGGATCCTTTTTTTCTATCATTTTCAATAGGATTCAATGCATGAGAAGAACTTTCTGTGTGTGGGGGGTGTTTGTACATGTCAAAATGGTGGGCGATCATATAAGGCATGACTGTAAAGGGCCTGGTAGCCTCTAACCTTATCTGGCAAAGCAATTAAAGTCTATTTTTGGGTTTTGGCGTTGATAATGGCCATTAAGAGAAATCCGAGTCCGACTCCGATTATTGCACCTATATCTGGCCTGTTAACTGCTAATCCAATACCCATGCATACTAGTATGCAACCTACAAAGGCTAAACTTCCATATTTTTTCTCTTCGCTCATTTTTTTCACGTCCTATTTGTTTTTATGACCCACACACATTTTAGGTGGAATCCTCGATTTTTAAGCGCTTTTTTTGTGTGCGGGTCATTTTTTCAGGTCCCCATATTATTAGGATGATTATCACCACGATTATGTTTAGTATGAGTGAGTATAATCCTCCTAGTTTGGTTGTGTTAAGTGGGAATATGAAGTGTGAAAGGTTGCCTGTTGTGTGGAGAAGAAGTACTGCTAGGATGCTTTTACCTGTATTGTTGTATACCCATGTAAATATTATTGAAAAAAGGACTGTTCCCAGGATAAAGCCCCAGATTGGCACATTATAATACATTTCCTGTCTGGGCATGAAAAACAGAGGGAGATGCCATAATCCCCATATTATCCCAATTATTATACTCGAAATGAGGGCATTGTAATATATTTGTAACCTGTCAAGGGCATATCCTCTCCAACCAAACTCTTCTTCCACCGGCCCGCCAAGGAAAAGAATATAGAAAAATGCCGGGATAATAACCCATGGCTGAGACAAAACAGCTATTTCAGGTGCTGGTTCACCGCTGAGGATTGCTAAAAGGAGTGAGAAGCCTACGATAGCCGGCATCAATAAAAATATTGGTATAAGCCAAACCTTCCCGAACCTAAAATCCAAACCCCTACCAAGCAACCTTTTTGTCCCATCTAAACCTTCACTCATATATGTAAGGATAAAAGCAGCTACTGTAGGGCCGAATGGCGCAAGATACAATCTTAAATCCCATAGAACCTCAGGCAGCCAAAACAACCAAGACCAAGCAAAGGCCATGATAAAGAATAAACACAAATTTCTCTTTTCACTCCCATACTTCATCTCAATCACCCCCACCAATCTACTCCCTTATTTTGGATTCTATATGTGAATTACCCCTCCAAGTAAACAAGGGGGGTTTTCTCTCTTTTCCTATTGACTTTTACTTCAAGGGGGGGACTTCACTTGGAGAAGTTCACAGCTCCCCCCCACATCCTACAGCTTATTATGTGTGGGCTGTGCTCTGCTGTCTCTTAAGGCAACTTGATGTGGAATATCACCCTTAAGATTTCCTTAACACTCAAAATATTTAAACTTACCCATGTATCACCACCCCCAAGTATGTGTGGGGGTTTGACAAGCAAACGTGAAATGAGAGGGTATGAGTTTGCAAATCCAACATTTTTTTGTGAAGCATACAAATAACCAAAGAAAGGATCCTCCCAAGAAACCCCCATGGTAAAACATCCCCCAAAAAAAATTATATAAAATTTAGAAAGCTTCACCAACCTTTTTTTTTTGGCTATTAACCTACAATAGAAAG
>Ga0209508_1001661_pt1 | contig 16487 bp, 13 predicted proteins | sample AD_UKC129_MetaG_FD_184427 | JGI IMG/M metagenome (GOLD analysis project Ga0209508, IMG submission 184427) | Active sludge microbial communities of municipal wastewater-treating anaerobic digesters from Canada - AD_UKC129_MetaG (SPAdes) (version 2) | ecosystem: Engineered > Bioreactor > Anaerobic... | reverse complement strand
GTGCAGGTTTTTTTAAAAACAGATGACGAATTAAAAGACCTTGCAGAAACATTCAACGATATGGTCGCAAAAATGCAAAAACTCTTTTTAAATCTGGCAAATCAAAAAGAGGAATTTAATACGATTGTCTCCTCCATAGAAGAACCTCTGACTGTGGTAAGAAAAGACGGGACAATAAAATTATGTAATGAAAGCTTTAAAAAGATTGTAGATACAAAAGAAACAAAGGGTGGTCATTTTTGGGAATACATAAGGTCCCCTGAACTCGATGACCTAATAAAAAAGGTAAAGGCAGAAAAAAGGCACAAAATAGCAGAGTTAAGTTTAAGGGACAGGCACTACATAGGAAGTTTTACCTTTTTAAGCCAGACAGAAGAGATAATACTAATTCTATACGATATAACAAAGTTCAAACAGCTCGAAACAATCAAAAAAGAGTTTATAGCCAATATATCCCATGAATTAAGAACACCCCTTACTGCCATAAAGGGCTTTATAGAAACCCTCGAAGAAGAAGAACAAATCCATAATATCAAATATCTTGAAGCCATAAAAAGACACACAAATAGGCTGATGAATATTGTAAACGACCTGTTGTCGCTAAGCGAATTGGAAAAAGAAGGCATAAAACTTGAATTAGAAGAGGTCAGGCTTGACACCTTAACAGAAAATATAGTCAAGATATTCGAACAGAAACTAAAAGAAAAAGGATTAAATTTAATCATTGATATACAGAAAGGCATGAAACCCATCATGGCAGACCCTTTCAAGCTTGAACAGATGCTAATCAATCTTATAGATAATGCTATAAAATATACTGAAAAAGGAACAGTAAAGGTATCTCTGATACAGGATGAAAAAAACACTGTAATTGCCATAGAAGATACAGGAATAGGTATTCCTGAAAACTCTATACACCGTATTTTCGAAAGATTTTACACTGTTGATAAATCCCGCTCAAAAAAATTGGGTGGCACAGGTCTTGGACTCTCAATAGTTAAACATATTGTTCTTCTTCACAAAGGAACCATTGATGTCCAAAGTGTTTTTGGAAAAGGGACAAAATTTACAGTCACGATACCCAATAATTCTAAAAATTAACAGAAAATTAACAGAAAATTTATTTTATCGTAACAATTGAGGTTTAGAATACACTAACCTAAAAATATTAAACTTAGGAGGTTAATGTATGCTTAACTGGTTTAAAAGATTTGTTTTTTTTGTGTGTATCATGACAATTATTAGTTTATTTGGTTTTAATGCGTATGCTGCCGAAGGGGAACTCATAGGTGCAGGTGCAACATTTCCACAGCCCCTTTATTCAAAGATGTTCGATATATACTTCCAGCAAAATAAGATAAAAATAAATTATCAGGGTATAGGTTCAGGAGGCGGGATAAATCAACTTATTAAAAAGACCGTCGACTTTGGTGGCACTGATGCGTTTATGACCGAGAAGGAACTTAGTGAGGCAGGCAGTCCTGTCTTACATATACCCACATGTCTCGGCGCAGTCGTTGTGACCTACAATTTACCCGGTAATCCTAAATTAAAGCTGACCCCTGACGTCATATCAGATATATTTCTCGGAAAGATCAAAAAATGGAATGATCCAAAAATTCAGGAGATAAATAAAGATGTAAAACTACCAGACCTTGGAATCACTGTTGTAAGAAGGGCAGACGGTAGTGGAACAACATATATATTCAGTGAATACCTAAGCAAAGTCAGTAAAGAATGGAAAGAAAAGATGGGAACAGGAAAATCATTAAGCTGGCCTGAAGGCTTTATAGGTCAAAAAGGAAACCCAGGTGTTTCTGGATATATTAGACAGACCCAGGGTGCAATTGGGTATGTGGAATTGCTCTATGCACTTCAGAATAATATGCCATTTGCAAGTATAAAAAATAAGTCAGGTAATTTTATTGAACCCACTCCTAAAACAGTAAGTAATGCTGCCAAAGTTAAGATCCCTGCAGATACCAATGTATCACTAACAGATACAGATGCAAAGGATGGTTACCCAATAAGTAGTTTCACATGGCTTATTTTCTACAAAGAGCAAAATTATGGTGGTAGAACAAAGCAAAGGGCAGAATCCCTTGCTAAACTGCTTCTGTGGATTGTCAAAGAAGGTCAAAATTATGTGGAACCACTTCAATATTCACCCCTTCCAAAAGAGGCATCTGACATTGCACAGAAGATCGTAAAGAGCATGACATATAACGGAAAACCAATACTCAATTAATGGTAATGAAATCAGAAAAAGACACATCTGAAAAAAGGTTTAAAAATATTATTTTAGTATCGGGGCTATCAGTTATTATCCTTCTTATAGCTATTTTTCTTACCCTTTTGATAGCCTCGATACCTGCTATAAAAACATTTGGGCTCGGTTTTTTTATAAGCAAACACTGGGACCCCTCCCTTGAAAAATTTGGTGCCCTACCCTTTCTATATGGAACATTGATAACATCTTTCCTCGCCCTTATCATCTCTATACCTTTTTCTATTGCCATATCTATCTTTCTCGGTGAGTATTTTAAGGACGGTTTGCTTTCGACATTTTTGAGGAGTTCAACTGAGGTATTAGCAGGCATACCATCTGTGATTTATGGTTTATGGGGACTTTTTTTACTTATGCCTATAACAAGGTATATACAGACACTTTTAGGAACAACACCATATGGCGTTGGCATATTTACCGCGTCTTTAATACTTTCTATAATGATTATACCTTTCTCTGCCTCTATTGGAAGAGAAGTTGTATCCTTAATTCCTGCTGATTTGAAAGAGGCTGCATATTCCCTTGGAGCAACAAGATTTGAGGTAATAAAAAATGTAATAATACCTTATGCGAGATCAGGTATAATAGCAGGAATACTCCTTGCCTTTGGAAGGGCAATTGGTGAAACAATGGCAGTTACCATGCTTATAGGAAACAGTAATTTTTTACCGAAAAGCATATTCAGCCCGGCAAATACAATGGCAAGTGTCATAGCCAATGAGTTTGCTGAATCAACAGGAATTGCTGCTTCTTCACTGGTATATATAGGGCTTGTGCTTTTTCTTGTCACAACACTTGTAAATATAGCAGGAACTTATGTTATAAAAAAGATTAGCCTTGAGGCCTCAAAGGAGGTAACATAGTGGATACGGCACAAGATATTGAAAATGATAAGATAATACCTTTTCCATCGCCTGTTATGATTCAAGAAGATAAAACCATAGATAATAAAACACACTTAAAATTAAGGATTATAAAGGATAGGCTGTTTAAATACATTGTAATAGTGTTTTCCCTCTTAAGTTTTCTACCCCTTCTTCTTATCCTCTTTCATATCACAAAAAATGGTATATCCGTTATCAACTGGAGCTTTTTAACTGAATTGCCAAAACCAATAGGTGAAATTGGAGGTGGTATATATAATTCTATCATTGGTTCTTTGATGCTTATATTACTTTCAAGTATAATATCCATACCATTAGGTATATCAGCAGGTATATATTTAGCAGAAGCAAATAAAGGTAGGCTTTCAAACATTATAAATCTCTGTATAGTTGTTCTACAGGGCACACCTTCCATTGTTATTGGTATAATTACATATCTTTGGGTTGTTGCCCCGCTTGGTGGTTTTTCTGCCTTATCAGGTGGCATTGCATTAAGTATTATGATGTTACCTGTAATTATTAAGTCAACTGAGGAGACATTGAAGCTTATCCCTTATCATTTAAAAGAGGCATCCCTTGCCCTTGGAGTTCCTTATTATAAAACAATTCTCAAGGTTATTCTGCCTACAGGCATAAGTGGTATTATGACAGGTATACTATTGAGCGTAGCGAGAATAACAGGTGAAACGGCACCGCTTCTTTTTACTGCATTTGGAAATCAATTTTTAAATTACAATATCTTTAAGCCCATTGATTCCCTTCCATATCGGATATTTTACTATGCCATGAGCCCTTATCCTGAATGGCATGGGTTTGCCTGGGGTGCATCATTTATACTCGTTGTTATAGTGCTTGCCTTTAATCTTATTGCAAGAGGTGTGTCGGCTAAATGGAAAGTTCAGTTCTAAGGATAGAAAGTTTTTCTGCCTTTTTTGGCGAAAATCAGGTATTGAAAAACATAAACATCAATATTACACCCAACAAAATAACTGCCCTTATGGGTCCGTCTGGATGCGGAAAGACAACACTCATTAGATGCATTAACAGAATGCATGAACTAATCCCGCATGCAAGGGTTTCTGGTCATATATATTTAAAAAATAAAGATATATATGAAATGGAACCCATTGCACTACGAAGAAAAATAGGTATGGTATTTCAAAAGCCCAATCCTTTTCCCATGATGAGCATATACGATAATGTCATCGCAGGTTATAAATTAAACGGCATTAAACTAAAAAAAGAAGAAGCGGACCATATAGTAGAGCGTTCATTAAGGGATGCTGCTCTCTGGAATGAGGTAAAAGACAGTCTTCATAGAAAAGGCACATTTTTATCAGGTGGCCAGCAACAGAGGCTATGTATTGCCCGTGCCCTTGCCATGAACCCTGAAATATTACTTCTTGATGAGCCAACTTCTGCCCTTGACCCAAAATCAACAGCACACATTGAGGAACTTGTTGTGGAATTAAAACAGAATGTTACCATGCTCCTTGTAACGCACAATATTGCCCAGGCAGCAAGGGTATCTGATTTTACTGCCTTTATATATCTTGGCGAGCTTATAGAATTTGGTCCAACAGAAAAGATGTTTACTGTTCCAAAGGATAAAAGGACAGAAGAATATCTCACAGGAAAATTCGGATAACCTTTAGAAATTTTATATTTGACAGCCAAACTTCAAGGAGTATAAAATTGTTCTACCTCCATGGCAAAAAGAAAAAAAACAAGGGAAATCTTTATAGGCAATGTCCCCATTGGCGGTGGTAAACCTGTAGTTGTTCAGTCTATGCTCAAAACAAATCCTGAAAATCTCGATGAAGCATTAAAACAATCACTTGAACTTAAGAGGGCTGGATGTGAACTCATAAGGATTGCATTGCCTTATGAGGATACATGTAAGGTTATTCCCTTTTTAAAAAAAGAAATAGATGTCCCTTTAATCGGGGATATACATTTCAACCATAAAATAGCGATTAAGGCAATGGAATCAGGGATAGATGCCATAAGGATAAACCCCGGCACAATAAATAATGTCCGTAAAGTAAAAGAGATTATAAATGTAGCAATACAAACAAACACACCTATAAGGGTGGGAATAAATGTCGGTTCCCTTGAAAAGAGAATACTTAAAAAATATACCCAGCCTAATGCAGATGCCATGGTAGAAAGCGCCCTTTACTACATAAAGATGATTGAAGATATGGGCTGGCAACAATTAAAGGTTTCATTAAAGGCCTCAGATGTGTTACAGACCATAGAGGCTTACGAAAAATTTTCAAAAAAATCAGACTACCCCCTCCATATTGGTATAACTGAGGCAGGTCCTATATTTTCAGGGGCCATTAAATCAGCAATAGGTATAGGAATATTACTCTATAAAGGTATAGGTGACACTATAAGGGTATCTCTAACAGGCAACCCCGTTTATGAAGTAATTGCAGCGTATCATATACTTCGTAATCTCGGCATAAGAAAAAGGGGTATAAACATTATTTCCTGCCCTACATGTGGCAGATGCAAAACAAGAATTACAGACATAGTCGATGTATTCGAAAGGGAGGTTTCCTACTTTGATAAAAATCTCAATGTTGCCATAATGGGATGTGAGGTAAACGGACCAGGAGAGGCAAAAGAGGCAGATATTGGCATTGCCTTTGGTAATAATAAGGCAACACTTTTTGCAAAGGGAAAGGTTATAAAGACAGGCATACCAAAAGAGATAGCGCTGGAGATATTAAAAGAAGAAATGTATAACTGTCTTTCCATCTAAATGACATAGTGCATAATAGCGCCTTTTTAAGAATTGCTTTGCAAAAATTGTTTCGCGCTTCACCTGCAATGTCTAAAGCATGCATATATACAGATGAATTTTCAATCCGAAAAATCGTTATTGGTGATTTTGCACGCATAAATTCTCACAATCACTTCTTTTCCCTTCTTGCGTCATTATGCAATGAGTCAAAACACTGTCAAGAAGAGAAAGGAGATTGTGATATTTGTAAACTTTCCGTTGGTTGACATCATTGATTTTCTTATAGTAGAGTTATGCACAAGATTTGTTTTGAATTAACGAAAAAAGGAGGAAATAAAATGTTCGAAAGAAAAATGACAGTTTATACATTAGCTTTTTTCTTAATATTCTTTATTGTAAGTATTGAAAATAGCCATGCTCAGGTACGTGTAGTTCTTTTTGATATTCCTAATTTGATTGATTCCAGCAAACAAAACACACTGGAAGTCAAAGGGAGCATTTCAGGAGCGGATCCAAAGAGCATAGTAATTTTAGCCACGTGGTATGGAAAGAAGACTGAAAATTCTCCTCCGCTTCAAAAAGATGAATTTGGTCGCTTTAAACATACCTTTTCTCTCGGTGGTGATAGATGTGGTTTAGTTGGTTTTGGAGCACTGGTTCGAGTGTCAAATGTCGATGTCGCATCTGAACCAGAATATACCTATGTTGACTGTGAGCAACCGAAAATACACGTAGATAAGCCCGGTGATGGGCAGATTATAAAACCATACGCAGCTATTCCGATTGAGCTCAAGGTAGAGGATGATATGCTTTCAATCAAAGGCAACTTGCCTTCAAAAATTTCTTCAGTGAGTAAATATAATCTAAAAGTAGAAGTGGATGGTTCACCCGTTAAAACGCAAGATATCTATGCATACGCTCTTGGACAGGCACCTGTTCTTAAATTTCAAATTCCCGGGTTAAAACCGGGTCAACACGCAATAAGATTTAGTATCACTGACCCAAGCGGGAAGAGCGATGAGAAAACAATTTTCGTAAAAGCTGATGGAACACCACCCTCTGTGAGTATATCATCGCCTGGAAATAATGACCGAATCACCTTTTATAGTGGTTCTGTTCCATCATTGAACATTTCTGCTCAAGCAACTGATGAATCAGGGATTGACAGGGTTGAATTCTATGTAAATGGCAAGGGTGTCGGAGTTGCCAATACACCATCTGGTGAGAATAGATACACCAAAACCGTTGGTATATCTGAAGAGGGTCAAAAGACTATTACTGTTAAGGCATTCGACAAGATGGGTAATTCTTCTCAGAGCAGTGTTACTGTTTTTGTTAATTTTGAAGGTAAACCAAAAACAATCGGTCCAATGCCTTCGCCATCAAAAACTTTGCCAGGACCACAAAAGACACTACCGAGATAGAGGGAACAGTGGTGGTTATATTTAGAAGGTGTATCATTTTAAGAAAAACTTTAAGATGACATACGATATGGTTTTTCCATAAAAGATGATTATATTTTACATAATTTTTCAGTTATTTTAATTTTAAGGATGTATGCAATGAAGCCACATGAGAAAGAAGAAGAATATATTGCACGCATGGAGTTTGAACGGAAAAAAAGATAGAGGAAGATAAGCATAAAAGACTCGCAGAAGAAGAAAAAAGACAATGCAGGAGAGCTTTCAGCAGTTTCAAAATTAGAGAAATCAGCAATTGATAAATTTTTTATCATTTTCAAAAGCTCATACATTGACTATAATTATAGCCAATGTATGAACAGACATTCTATGAAATTGCACTCATTTTAGGCCTTGCAGCAATCCTTGGAACAGTTGGGCTGGTTTTGCGCCAGCCCCTTATTGTTACGTTCCTTGCAACAGGAATACTTGCCGGCCCATCTGGATTTTCCCTTATAAAAAGTTATGGACAGATTGAACTTCTAGCGCATATTGGTATCTCCCTTTTGCTCTTTGTTGTTGGTTTACGCCTTGACCTGAGGCTCATACGTTCTACTGGACCTGTTGCATTAGCAACAGGACTGGGGCAAATTATTTTTACAACACTCTTTGGTTTTTTTATTGCCTATGGCATGGGATTCTCCTTTATTGGTTCCCTTTACATTTCTGTAGCCCTCACCTTTTCAAGTACAATCATTATAGTTAAACTCCTCTCTGATAAAAAAGAGATTGATGCCCTTCATGGAAAGATTGCTGTTGGCTTTCTTATTGTGCAGGATATTGTGGCGATTGTATCGATGATCATACTTACTGCTATTGGCGGAGGGATGGAGGCAGAAGGAGCAACATTTTCAAAGATTGCCCTTATAGCTGCAAAGGGTTTTGCGCTCCTTGCAGGTTTGGGACTTATAATGCGATATGTGCTGCCAGGGCTCACACGTCGCCTTGCATTTAACCAGGAACTTCTCATTTTGTTTGCCATTGCCTGGGCAGTTTTCATTAGCGCTATAGCTGACTATCTCGGTTTTAGCAAGGAAGTGGGGGCGTTTTTAGGGGGCATCTCTCTTGCTTCCTCAGGATACAGAGAAGCCATTGCTGCACGACTTGTAAGTGTTAGGGATTTTTTGCTCCTCTTTTTCTTTATAGACCTTGGTTCCCGCCTTGAAATAACAACTGTAGGACATCAGATAGGCAATGCCATATATCTATCCCTTTTTGTTTTAATCGGCAATCCTCTCATTGTAATGGCAATCATGGGATTTATGGGTTACAGACGCCGCACCGGTTTTTTAGCAGGGCTGACAGTGGCACAAATAAGCGAGTTTTCTCTCATACTTGCTGCACTGGGTGTAACTCTTGGTCATATCACAAAAGAAGCCATGAACCTTGTTACGCTTGTAGGTGTTATTACTATTTGTTTTTCAAGCTATATGATTATCTATTCGAGTGTTTTATACAGATGGCTTGCATCGTTTTTGAAAATCTTTGAAAGGAAAAATCCCTATCGAGAAAATGTTGTATCAGCAGGATGTGTTGTCCCTGAAGTAGATGTGCTCCTCATTGGTCTTGGCAACTATGGAAGCAACCTTGCCCAGCATCTTATAGAGAGAGGAAAACGCACAGCAGCCGTTGATTTTGACCCTCAAGTGCTTGAGGTATGGCAGGCCCGTGGCATACCTGTTGTTTTCGGTGATGTGGGAGACCCTGAATTTCTTGATAATTTGCCACTTCACTGTTCAGCGTGGATTGTGAGTACAGTGAGAGACAGGGAATTAAGTCTTACACTACTTCATCTTCTCAAAGAGCGTCGCTATGAAGGGAGGATAGCCTTAACTGCAATGAACGAAGAAGAAGCAAGACTTTATTACTCTCATGGTGCCCATGTTGTTCTAAAACCGTTCAGCGATGCCTCAGAGGAAGCTGCAGACTCCCTTACAGAGGCAATGCACCTTCTCCCTGGTGATATTGATTGGCCCTTTGCCCTCAAAGAGATACGCTTAAAGAAAAGTTCAGTCTACGCAGGACAGCGTATTCGGGACATGAACATCAGAAATTTAACCAGTATTTCAATCCTTGCGGTGAGTAGAGCAGGTCGTGTTTATCTTGAACCTGACCCTGATTTTCAGCTTTTTCCTGGAGATCGCCTTGTAATTATGGGTGAACCAGTCATGCTCAAAAATGCGGAAGATATGCTTGAGGAGACTGTGCATCATGACCTACACTTGGAACCTAAACGGATTGCAACAGCGGAGGTAGAAATAGGACACAATTCACCCATTGCGGGAAAGTCACTTGCTGAGCTTCGGTTTCGGAAAACATATGGCACAACAATCATTGGGATTATACGGAAGGGCGAACGGATTCCAATGCCAGGTGCTAATGAAATACTAAATGAAGGGGATAGATTAATTCTTATCGGAAAACCTGAAACGATTGAGAAGATAAAAAAGGCATCACCTCTGTGAAGGCAGAATCAATTTCTTAGACGATTCGGGATGATTCGGTGTCAGCCCTTGACATTTGACAATGCCTCTTTTGATGTTTCTATCTTTACCCTCAAAAGGGCATTTAATCTTTTGCATTTAATTTTAATTTGATAAAAGGCATGTTCATATTCAATGCAGGGTGGTCTGGCCATTTTAAACTCATTTCATAAAATTATCATCGAGCATAGCATTGCCTAATGTGTTTGTCATATGTCAAGGGTTGACACCGTGTGAACATACATAAAATAACTGTAATGAAAGATAAAATGATTTCTACCAGACTCATAGTTTTTTCTCTTGTCTGTTATTATATTAATAACTCTATGGTTATTATTTTGGTTAGGAGGGTACACTGGTTAAAAGGGGGATAGTACATCTTCAAGTCTTTTTAGATCAGGGGATTTTAATGGTTTAGTATTTCTCAATGAGGCACGGACGCCTATCATAAGATGTTTTTCCATTTCCGATAGAGGAATCAGCAATCTGGTATTTTTGCAGCCCTTCTTTAATAAAAGCATGGCACTTGATGTCTTAAACGATCTCGAATTTCTGTTCAGGGGTAAATGTCCTTCTTGGTGTTTTTTGTTTTTTTTCCAGGTCGTTATCTCCTTAATCAAATAGACTCACTAATAATAGCATATTTGTTTAAAAACATAAAAAAGGTCTTCTCATACCCACCCCAATAAATTTACTTTCTCAACAGAGATACTCCCTTCAATTTTTCTTTTGAAAATTGGATGTTCAGAGCCCTTTGAATTATAATCTGAAAAAAAAATAATTGACATATTTTAAAATATTTGCTTATTTACCAAAATAAATGCATTATTGTAAAAATAGGAGGAATATATGAGCGAAGTTATAAAGAACGAAACACAAAGAGAAAGATTCAAACGACTGGCAACTAAAAGAACAAACGAAGTATTGAAAAGATTAAAAATACTCGGAAACTGTTCTAATAGACAGGTCTATGAATATTCGGAAAAAGATATTGAAGTTATTTTTTCCACTATAGAGCGTAAGGTAAAAGAAATAAAAGCAAAGTTTTATTTTCCGAAAGTAGAAAAGTTTAAACTTTAGGGGGATCAAAAATGTGGAGATTCAGGAAAATAGAACCAGGCATTCCGGAAAGGAATCCCAGGGAAGGAGAATTTTTTCGCCTTACCGAACCAGATGAAGCCGTGGTGAGAGAATTCATCCAGAATGCTCTTGATGCTAGAAGTGATCAGATAGTGCGGATTCGCATATATCTCGGTGAAGCAGGACGGCAGGAAATTGATACACACCTTTCTACACTTACCCCTCATTTACATGCCAGTGGTTTTAAGTATGGTACAGAAAAGGTTCATTTTTTAACGATTGAAGACTACGGAACTACAGGGCTTGATGGTGATATAGAAAGGTCAGATTCCAACTTTTATAACTTCTGGTGGCGTGAAGGTGTTTCAGCCAAAAGTGGACGACTTGGCGGACGATGGGGTTTAGGTAAAACCACATTTCACCTTGTATCACAGATCAGAACATTCTGGGGACTAACAGTGAGGAGAGATGACAATAGAAAACTATTGATGGGAAAGGCCCTCCTCAAGCCACATCAGATGAATTCCGAGGTTTTTGACTATGCTGGTTATTATTGTGATGATAACTGGAGTCCACTTGAAAACGAAAGAGTAATTGAAGATTTCAAAAGAGCTTTCTGTATTTCAAGAAATATTCAGCCAGGACTGACTATCGTTGTTCCATATCCTGTCCGTGAAATTTCCCGTACCGGAATGATGCGATCGACAATCCTAAACTATTTTTATGCAATCCTTGCGGGATTACTCGAGATCGAACTTGGAGAGAATGATTCGGATAGCGTGATACTGAATAGAGAAAATCTAATTGACGAGATCCACTCCATTAACTGGAATGGCACAGATTGGGAGAATATCGATGTGAGGGAAGTAATGAGTTTTGTGAGATCAGCGATTGACAGATCGGAATTGATTGAATTAAATTCTGGTGATACTTCAACTTTTGAAATAAATGGAAATTCTTTCCCAGACATAGAAACTCTAAGAGAAAAGTTCAGGCAGGGCGATACTTGCCATTTCAGATTGCCAGTAAAAATCCAATCGATGGAACAAGGAACAACAGGATTGGACACGTATATTTCGATACACATACGGAAATTTCCAGCACTTAAGGGACCCATGGAATTTTATGTCCGTTCAGGTATATTAGTTACGGAAATAAAAACCCTCGGAAGCAGACCTATTCTCGCACTTCTTGTGGCCGAGGATGAACCTGTGGCGAGATTTCTGGGGGACTGTGAAACGCCTGCCCACACAAACTGGAATGAGAGAACAGAGGGATTTAAAGAAAAATATGAAAATGCAGTCCAGCTCCTGAGGTTTATCAAAAAGTGTATTTCCAGAACAGTTTCTGTACTCGATGAACCTCCTCGGGAAAGACAGGTTGAATTCCTTAAAGATATTTTTTCAATACCCATTCAAGAGGAGGAAGAGGAAAGAAGAAGGGAAAGACCAGAACACGCTCCTGAAGATATTGAGAGAAAAGTGCCTTTATTTAATGTTACCCAAATGCCCGGGGGATTCCGCGTACATCTCAATCCACAAAGGCGGAATATTTCATTTCCTTTCCAAGCAACCATTAAAATGGCATATGACACACGTCGTGGAAATCCCTTTGCCCAATATGAAAAATTTGACTTTGATGTGAGTAAGGATCCTATAACGATAACGGAAAAAGAATGTAAAATACTCAAGAAGGAAAATAACTCAATTGAAATTAAAGTAGAGGGACCGAATTTTGAACTTACTGTTAAAGGATTCAATCTTGAGCGCGACCTTGTGTTATTTGCAGGGGAAGCATAACCATGAAGCGAACAATCAACTATACAGGCAGGAAAAGAATCAGCAGAGAACGAATATCCATAAGCTTTAGCAGACAGAACGGTTCCGTTGTATCTTTTAGTCTTAGCAGGCTGGATCTTTCTGGCTTGGATTTGCCCAGTAATGCTCTGATATCTGTTGAAGCATATTACCGTACAGAGTTAAAGAGAATTCAACTCGGGCAGGCTGATAGCTTTCATCAGATTCTCTCAACCGATCTTACAGATATGGGTTATCCCGAAAATCTTAAATTTCGGATAATAGTTGTAGATCCGAGCACCAAGAAAATTCTCGCTTATGCAGACAGAATTGCCCCGGAGGAACCTTCCGGAAGGAAATCAATTCTTCCTGTGGAATTCAGAGATCTGGGAAACCGTATCTGGATGATTACATATGAGGGAGATGAGGGAAGTCCAGTTCTGTGCATTAATAACAGAATACCAGATATCCAGAATATTGCAAAAAGAGATTCCCAATTTTTTATGCAGGTTTATCCCTGTGCTATCCGGGAGATACTTACCTATATGGTTTTCGTTGAAGGCGTCGAATCAGTACGAGATCCTTCGGTGGACTGGAACAGGGACTGGCTGGAATTTACAAAATCCATGGGTATCCAGCCGCCTCTGAGTCTTACCCCTGATGATAACCAGCAGTTTGATAAGGATGAAGTATTCAAATGGATAGATAATGTCGTGGAAGCATTCTGTAACAGATATTCCCAAATTTTTGAGAAATTTGTAAGCAAGATGGAGGAGAATCGATGAGCATCGTTCGAATTATTATGCCGGAAGGAGAAAGTAAATTCATTGAGTATATCACTGCACTACGGAAAGTGCCATCAGCCACCTGCCCAGATCTCAATATCGAACCATATTCCAAGGAGTTCAGTCCATATATTGAGGTTGAGAGGGATATTTCATTTAATTCAAAAATGGAACTGGCAGAGTATATTAACGGAAAATTTGATAAAGCAGGGGTCAGACGGGAGGAAATTATTGGAAAAAGTGGTTTATGGACATGGTTCGCCTATTTATGGTTTGATTCGCTAACATGTTTTGATTCCAGAGCGGGTAACCGCAGCATCAGGGAAGAAGCAAAATATATCTGCAGCAGTGATTACAGGGATTACTACAGACATCTGGTTGCGGGACCATATTACATTTACTCCCTTCATGGGTCCGGGCTTTCAAAAATATTCCTTTACAGTCCAATTCACGAACACAATGATTTCATAGAACAGATTGCCTCACGACAGTTTTTAATCTCTCACCAGAATCTGATTGAAGCTCTTTTCCGTTTATACTGGGATAACAAAAAGGTAAGACCCAGAAGCGGGGCGCAATCACGAAACAGAGCCGGAACCCTCCGTCGTTTTGTGAAGGTGATTCAACAACTTGAACTAACCTATGATGTTTATTCTCTCTCATCAGAAGAGATTATACGTCTCTTGCCTGATGAATTTAATGAATGGAAGGAATGTTGAGATGAAAAAATTTTACGCCTTAGATCTTTTTGCTGGCTGTGGTGGACTCAGTGAAGGGTTCACACAGGCTGGATTTGAAGTTATTGCGCAGGTAGAGGTGGACAGATGGGCATGTGAAACTCTTAAAACAAGACATATGTATCATGGACTGAAAGAAATTGAAAAGGGCTATCTGTACAATGAATACTTAAAAGAGAAGATCGGTAAAGAAGAAATTTTAAATAAATTCGAGGAGATTGGTGAATCCATTTCTTACAGGGTAATCCGGGCAACTCTTGGTAGCGATGAAACATCTGGAATTCTGGAAAAAATAGAATCTTCAAGGAAGTATCACAGCGCTCCGAAATTCCATGTTCTTCTTGGAGGTCCTCCCTGTCAGCCGTACTCACTTGCAGGGAGAGCCAGGGATCCACTTAGAATGGAAAATGACGGGAGACACTTTCTTTACAAATATTATCTTGAGATTCTGGAGAGTCTCCAGCCAGACTTCTTTGTCTATGAAAATGTACCGGGCCTTTTCACAGCAAGAGCTGGAGGGAAGAGAATATTTGAAAGAATATTAGAGGATTTTACATCACTGCATCCATCCTATGAAATAATACCTTCTCTCCAGCAAATTTATACCGATCCATGTAATTATATCCTTGATACAGCTGATTTTTTCATTCCGCAAAGGAGAAAAAGATTGATTCTCATCGGATACAGAAAATCTCTTGGGAAGAAAAACCCCGGGATTAAAGATATTTTTAAGAAGGTGCAGGAAATTGCACTCAAAAACAAAAAAGAAGGATGTCTCACTGTTGATGATGCTATCGGCGATCTCCCGCCGTTGAAACCCGGTGAAGGTAGTGAAGGATGGTACGGCTATTATCCTTCTAATTCAAACCTTAAGAAATATCAGAAAGAAATGAGAGAGAACTCTCCGGGTATACTCAATCACAGAGCCAGGACACACATGGAGAGTGATCTTGAGAGATATAAATATTTCATTGAATTTCATAATAATGGTAAAGGAGCAGCTACACTGGAAACTCTGAAAAGGGAACGTCCTGATCTGCTGCCAGAACATAAACATCTTGATAAATTTCTTGACAGATTTAAGGTTCAATGGTGGACGTATCCTTCGTCGACAATTACAGCTCATATATGTAAGGATGGACATTATTACATCCATCCCGATATACATCAATGTCGTTCTTTTACCGTAAGAGAGGCAGCAAGATGTCAGTCATTTCCTGATAATTTTAAATTTGAAGGACCACGAACTGAACAGTTCAGACAGGTGGGTAATGCTGTTCCACCCCGGTTTGCCAGGGTTATCGGGAGATTTATTCTTGAGGAACTTGATAAAATTTATGAAGAAAAATAACATCTTGCCTGACATCCCCTCAAGAAGATATATATATTTATTTCGCATAAAGCTTCTTCGCTGGTTCGACAGAAATGGAAGGAATTATCCGTGGAGAGATACATGTGATCCATTTAAAATTTTAATAGCCGAGATGATGCTGAGACGAACTAAGGCAGACCAGGTGAGACCCGTATATGAACATTTATTTTCGGAATATCCGGATGTAAACAGTCTTGCTGCTGCAAAAGAAGAAAAAATTAGAAAAATTTTGTATCCTCTTGGGTTGGAATGGAGAACTTCAGCGTTCGGACTTGTGGCAAGAGAGATAAAAGAAAAATATAGTTGCAAGGTGCCTGTAACAAGAGAGGAGTTGATAAAGTTACCAGGAGTGGGTGAATATGTGGCGGGTGCTGTATTATCAGTGGGTTATGGCAAAAAAGAATGGATAGTGGATAGCAATATTGTAAGAGTCTTCAGAAGATATTTCGGGATTAGAACTTCTTCGGAGGGAAGAAGGGATAAAAATGTTATAGAGATGGCGAAAAGATATATCAGATGTAAAGACCCCAGGAGGGCAAATCTTGCCATTCTTGATTTTGCCGCTCTTGTCTGCACCCCAAGAAACCCAGCATGCAAAAAATGCCCTTTGAGAATAAGATGTAAGTATATTCAATAATTGATTTTTTTAGATTATAATTCAAAGGGTTCTGGACATCCATTTTTCAAAAGAAGAATTAAAGGGGACCTCTCTTTTGAGAAAGTAAATTTATTGGGTGACCTGTTTTTTATGTTATTAGACTGACCTGTTTTTTATATTATTAGACAAAATAATATATTTTAGTGAGAACATTTTCGGTTATAATCGTATACAGGAGGCATAAACAGAT
>Ga0209508_1001659_pt1 | contig 16492 bp, 21 predicted proteins | sample AD_UKC129_MetaG_FD_184427 | JGI IMG/M metagenome (GOLD analysis project Ga0209508, IMG submission 184427) | Active sludge microbial communities of municipal wastewater-treating anaerobic digesters from Canada - AD_UKC129_MetaG (SPAdes) (version 2) | ecosystem: Engineered > Bioreactor > Anaerobic... | reverse complement strand
GAAAATTTCTTAGAGCTATTCCTGTTTGAAAAAAAGCCGAAGGAAAATCCCCCGCACTATTTCTGATTATAAGTTCCATGTCTCAAATTTCTTTATAGTTAACCGCAAAATCCATTATAAAGACTATAAAGGGGTAAACCCCCTTATAACCCCCCAAAAGCAAAAGAAAAGAACAAAGACTTAAAAAGCAAATAAACAAAAACTACTGGTGGGAAAATATCCACCAGTACGCTGAAGAGAAAGGCAGTCTGCGACGCAAGATTAAGAAAACTTAAAAAACAAAAGAAATAAAGGCCACAGAGAAAGACTTTGTCTTTCTCTGTGCGTAGCGACCTTGAGTTTTTGACTTTCGATATAATTTACTTTTTAAAGTTTTTAATATTTTAATCAGTTTTGCGGGATACTATAAATGCTTTTCTGATGTTCTAAGTTCACAAAAAGAGCGAAGGTTTCCATTCTTAAATATTTCTCTCTTGAATTAAACCAGCTACTTTTAACCTCCGCCGAAAAAGTAGAACACTAAAAAGCTATATGGTGAGCAATATCATGGGGGGAAAGAGTGAAGAGAATTAAGGGCTATAATATCTCTAAACCTAGGAAATTACTTTTCTTGGGAAAAAGAAAATAATTTTCAAAAAATTTTTCCTCCCCCTATTGACGAAATGGAAAAGTGGTGGTATATTATTATTGCCATCGGTTCTGAGATATTAAGCCGGAGGGTGGAAAAAAGAGCTTCTGTTTGAAAGATTAGAAGCTCAAAGCTTTACCAAGTGGAAGTCCATCCTGAAGTTTCTCACTCAAAAGGTGAGAAAAGAGAAGGCTAAGGTTTGTTAGAACCGATGGCTTTTTTATTCCGCTTAAACTTTGATAGCCCTTTTAAAAATAACGTCTCAAGTTATTGTGGTGCGCTAAAAATTATGTTTCCTTCCTTATCTACTATCTACTATTGCCAGACTCTCGGTTTTGAGAGTTCCAGTATTTATTCCCCGAAAATAAATTATTCCAGTTGAAGATGCCCCCGGATCATGATTTATTACCCGCCTACTGTAAAGATGGTCTTTCGATACCGAAACATTGGAGGAAAAGCAAAGGCGTGACACCTCTCGCTACTCAAGCCAGAGAATTTTAGCTTCCTTGACAGGTTATGATTCGATGTTACAATTTTCCAATGGAGCGATTGTTGAACAAATGAAGTCTCGAGAAATAACCAAAATTTCTCTATTAGTTGCTACAGGAGTCGTTTTACCTTCTCTTTTTCATCTTTCTGGTATTCCTGGGGTGGTTTTCCTACCTATGCATTTACCCGCTCTGTTAGGAGGTTTTTTTCTTTCCTTAGGAAGCGCTGCTTTTTTACTGGGTTTTATACTTCCCCTGCTCAATTTTTTTCTTACCGGTATGCCTCCTTTTCCTAACTTTTTAGTTATGATGGCAGAACTGGGGGGATATGGAATATTAATCTTCTTTTTATATAGAAAAAGGAGATGGGGTATTTTTCCTTCTCTCTTTGCTTCTCTTCTGGGGGGAAGATTAATTTCCATTCTGGGTAATTGGGTTTTGATTGTCTTAGTTCTGGGTAAAAAATTCTCCCTCCTCCCGGTTTTAAATACCTTATTTGTGATTTCCCTTCCCGGGATAGCTATTCAGATAGTTTTAATTCCCCTGATAGTGAAAGGAGTGGAAAATTTTGCTCAGCGAAGAACAGCAAATACGGGAAACTTTTAATCGTTTAGCTTGGGAGTGGGATGAGCGTGTTTTCTCTTCTCCGGATAAAATTCGTTATCTCTTGTCTTTTCTCACCATTTCTCCTTCTTCTACTATTCTCGATGTAGGCTCAGGTACAGGGGTATTAATTCCTTTTTTGCGAGAAAGAATGGGTTCCTCTGGCTTAATTGTAGAGTTAGATATAGCTGAAGAAATGTTAAAAGTGGCACGAGAAAAGTTTGGAGAGGAAGGAATTGGGTATCATCGGAAAAGCGTAGAAAAATATAAGTCCAGTCGTAGGTATGACTTGGTTATTGTTTATTCTGCTTTTCCTCATTTTTGGGACCGTGATTTAGCGCTTCAGAATTTAATTTCTCACTTAAAAGAGGGAGGGGAGTTAGCTATTGCTCACTCTGAAAGCCGGGAAACCATTAATCAACGGCACCGAGGAGATGGAGCTCCTCAAGCTTTTCTGCTTCCCCCAGGAGGAGAGCTGGCTCAGGAACTGAAGAAAAGAGGTTTAGAGATAACGAGAATTATTGATAACCAGGAGCTTTATCTTGTGGTAGGGAGGAAATAGGGGGATCCCCCCTATTTCCAGAATAATCCACAATGACAACGTCCGTTGCGCTCTACGCTACCCTGCCTTGTTTCTAAACAAGGACATACGTTTTCGGGAATGTTATCTATTTTACAAGGGCAGTAAAAATCTCCATAGCGTTCATATTTTTTCAGCAGTCCTTCTACCAGGGGCTCTTTAAGTTCGTTAAATTTATAACCTCGCAGCCGGGCAAAGTTTTCCATTCTCGCTCTTATTTCTTCTTCCGGAATTAAGTCTTTAGGTCTTTTGGCTATCCAGTTATCGTTATCTTTTTCCAGAACTAAAACTGCACCACATACTGGACAAATTATCCTCTTTCCTACTTCTTTTTCTTCCCGAAGAATAAAACTTACTTGACACACCGGACATAATATTTTTTCTACCTGGTTCATTCTTTGAGAGCCTCCGAGATGCTTAACTCATCATACCCTACGATTACCTTATCTCCTATGACTATCACTGGAAAAGCCCTTCTTCCTGATATTTTTTGCACTTTAGCCACTGTTTTTTCTTTCTCCTCAGGCTCTAAGAGGTCTACATCTACAAAATCGTAGGGGATATTGTGTTTTTCAAAGTATTTTTTGGTCATCTGGCAAAAAGGGCAAGTGCTCAAAGCATAAAGCATAACTTTTTTCATGATTTTCACTCCTTTTTAGAAGATTATAGTTCAAACCGGAAAATAAGAAATTTATTCTTATTCTATTCCTCATTGAACTATTTTATCCCTTTTCAGAAAAAGAAAAGGGTGATACTATTTTATTTGAAAAGGAGGATTAATATGTTTGATATCCGGGCAGTGTCTACCAATACTTACCATGGTTGTTCTCTTGAGGAAGCCTTAAGCGGTATCGCAAAAGCTGGCTTTTCCTGTGTAGAATTAGCTTGCGTAGAAGGCTGGACTAATCACTTTAGTATAATTAACTACCGGGAAGAGGATTTAAAGAGTTTGCGTAGCTCTCTGTCTCGTTTAGGACTTCGAGTGGTGAGTATCAGCGCTCATTCGGATTTATCTACTCCCGAGGGAGTTTCTTACTTAGAAAAAGCTCTGGACCTTGCTCGAATTCTAGGAGCACAGGTGGTTAATACGGGAACTATAGAAGAGGAAAAGAAGAAAGGTATTTTGATTTCTAATTTGCAAGTTTTAGCACCTGAGGCAGAAAAAAGGGGAGTGAAAATTGGTTTAGAGATTCATGGAAATTTTTTAAAAGATGGACTCAGAGCTCGAGAATTAATGGAGGAATTAAATCATCCAGCAGTGGGGATTAACTATGATACGGGGAATGCCATATTTTATGGTGGTGTCTGTCCAGAGGAGGATGTTAAAAATTGCCTTCCCTGGATTGTCCATTTTCATCTCAAAGATAAAAGGGGAGGCTATAAAGTATGGGATTTTCCTCCTTTAGGAGAAGGAGATATAGATTTTGGTAAAATATTTGCTCTGGCAAGAGAAGAAAAGATAGAAGTTCCCTGGAGTGTAGAAATTGAGTTTGATGGTAAGTTTCAGCATTCCCGGGAGTTTGTGGACCAGGCAGTGAAGAAATCTTTTGATTATCTGGAGAATTTGCTGAAGAAGGGAAAGGAGTGATTTTATGATTTACTCGGGAGAGAAAGAACAAACTCCCTTGATGATTTATAGAAATGGGGAAACGAAAAAAGAAATTGAAGTTCGAAAAGAAGACCCCTATTATCTGGAGCTTAAATATTTTCTGGATTGTGTAGAAAATAACAAACTTGTAGAGAAGGGGAGTCCAGAGCAGGCTATTCTGGCTTTAGTCGCTCGGGATTCGGCAGAAAAGGGAGAGATGGTGAAGTTTAGCCGCCAGTAATGAGGAAGATACTTTTAGTAGAAAAAAGTGCTCTTTGGCGAGAGAAAATAGGTAATTGGTTGCGAGAAGAGGGCTATTACCTCATTGCCGTTAGAGACCGGGATGTGGCTATCAACTGCCTGGAGAAAGAAGAAATAGATATAATACTGGTAGAGGAAAAAGTTTTGCGAGAAGATAGTTTCTCTCTGCTTTCTTTTATCCGTCAATCTTTTCCCGATATGGTGATAATTGCCTTAGGAGAAAGCAATGATTCTTTTCCTCTTCAGGAATTGTTTTCTAAGGGAGTATATGATTATATTTCTACCTCTTTTGCTCCTTCTCGTATTCTCTCGGTGATAAAAAGGGCGGAAGAAAAAATTTCTCTGTTAGAGGAAAATAAAGACTTAAAGAAAAAGGTAGCTGGTCGTCCTTCTTTTGCTGGTATCACCGGAGTATCAGAGAAAATGCAGCGAGTTTTCAGTTTAATTCTTCAGGTATCCCAGGTGAAAAGACCAATTCTTTTGGTGGGAGAGCAAGGGACAGGTAAAGAGCTGGTAGCTCGGGCTATTCACCAGTATGCTTTTTCTGAGGAAAAACCGTTCTTTAAAGTTCTCTGTGCCACCTTGCCTTTAGAGATTTTACCTCGAGAAAAACCAGAAGAGGGTACTATTTACTTTGAAGATGTGCACCTTTTACCTTATAAACAACAGGCTGAGATGTTAGAGTTTCTGGAAGAATATCGGTTCGGTAAAAAATCATCAGATTTGCGAATTATTGCTTCTTCCGAGGTTCCTTTAGAAGAGAAACTGGCTGAGGGTTCTTTCCGTGATGACCTTTATTATTTTCTCAATGCGGTTAAAATTGAAATTCCCCCCTTGCGAGAGAGAAAAGAAGATATCCCCTTTTTAGTAGATCGTTTTTTACAAGAAATTGAAGAAGAAACGGGAAAAGAGGAAATCAGGGTGGATAAAGAAGCGCTACGTTTTCTCATAGAATATGACTGGCCGGGGAATGTCATCGAATTGCGCAATACCTTGGAAGGTATGGTTATTCTTTCCTCTTCAGACTTACTTACCTCTGAAGATTTGCCTGATTATATTAAAAAGAGACAACGAGAAGAGTTACTGGGGGTAAAAGTGGGGATGAGCTTAGAAGAGGTAGAAAAAATCCTCATTCAAGAAACTTTGAAGTTTACTCGCTTCAATAAGACCAGAGCTGCTCATATTTTGGGAATAAGTCTACGTACTCTTTATCGTAAAATGGAACAATATAATTTGAGTCTGAGAAGGAAATAAATTTTTGTCATTTTGTCGAAATATTTTACTATTTTTGTCAAAAATCTAAACATATAAGAATATTTTTTGTCATTTTGTCAAAAAATTTACCTTAATTTATCTTGCCATACTCTTGAAAAATTGGGTTAGAGGAAGTAAAATATGTAGCGGTTAAATTGAAGAAAGGGGTGATAGTGAATGAAGATTAAACCATTAGGAGATCGCATATTAGTACAAAGAGTGGAAGAAGAAGAAGTGAAAAAGGGAGGCATTATAATCCCGGATACGGCGAAAGAGAAACCTCAACAGGGGAAAGTGATAGCAGTAGGTACAGGCAAAGTTAGCGAAGATGGTAAGCGTATGCCCTTAGAAGTTAAAGAGGGAGATAAAATTCTCTTTGGTAAGTACGCTGGCACAGAGGTGAAAATTGGGGACGAAGAATACCTCATCATGCGTGAAGATGACGTTTTAGGTATAATTGAAGGTTAAGAGAAGGGAGGTATGATTGATGGCTAAGCAAATTTTGTTTGATGAAGAAGCACGACAGAAAGTTTTAGGGGGAGTTAAAACCCTGGCTGAGGCTGTGAAAGTTACCCTGGGACCCCGGGGAAGAAACGTAATCATAGAGAAAAAATTCGGTTCTCCTCTTATTACTAAAGATGGGGTTACAGTGGCTAAAGAAATCGAATTGGAAGACCCCAATGAAAACGTAGGGGCTCAACTGGTTAAAGAAGTAGCTTCTAAAACCAGCGATATAGCTGGAGACGGAACTACTACTGCTACAGTTTTAGCTGAATATATATATAGAGATGGATTACGAGCGGTAATAGCTGGTTCTAATCCTATGCTTCTTAAACGAGGCATTGATAAGGCAGTAGACGCAGTAACTAAGAAGCTAAAAAGCATAAGCAAGGAAGTAAGTGGTAAGAAAGAAGTTGCTCAAGTAGCAACTATTGCTTCTAACAACGATGAATCTATTGGAAATATCATTGCCGATGCTATGGAGAAAGTAGGTAAAGATGGAGTTATTACTGTTGAAGAAGCTAAGGGCTTGGAAACCACTTTGGAAGTGGTAGAAGGATTGCAGTTTGATAGGGGTTATCTTTCTCCTTATTTTGTAACCGACCCCGATAGGATGGAAGCAGTTCTTGAAGATACCTACATTTTAATATACGAGCAGAAAATATCAGCGGTAAAAGACTTGCTTCCCATTCTGGAAAAAGTGGTACAGAGAGGAAGACCGCTGTTGATTATTGCTGAAGATGTAGAAGGAGAAGCTCTGGCTACTTTGGTAGTTAATAAGCTCAAAGGAGTTATTAACTGTGTGGCAGTGAAAGCTCCGGGCTTTGGTGATAGAAGGAAGGAAATGTTACAAGACATAGCTGTGGTTACTGGAGGAACATTCATTTCCAGTGACTTAGGAATAAAATTGGAAAATATTACTCTTGATGATTTAGGCCAAGCTAGAAAAGTGGTAGTGGATAAAGAGAATACCACCATTGTAGAAGGAGCCGGTAAAAAAGAAGACATTATGGCTCGCATGAACCAGATTAAGAAACAAATTGAAGAAACCACTTCTGACTACGACCGAGAAAAACTGCAGGAGCGTTTAGCTAAAATTGCTGGTGGAGTGGCAGTAATCCGGGTAGGCGCGGCAACTGAAGCAGAGATGAAGGAAAAGAAGGCTCGAGTGGAAGATGCCCTGAATGCTACAAGAGCGGCAGTAGAAGAAGGGATAGTCCCGGGAGGTGGAGTAGCTCTGATTCGTTGCGAGTCAGCTATTAATGAACTGAGCTTAGATGGTGATGAAAAAATCGGTGCTTTAGTAGTGAAAAAATCCTTGAGTGAACCAGCAAAAATGATTGCCCAGAATGCTGGTGAAGAAGGCTCAGTAATAGTAGAAAAGATTAAGGCCTCCGATAACCTTAACTTTGGCTATAATGCGCTTACCGGGAAATTTGTAGATATGTTAGAAGATGGGGTGATTGACCCGGCAAAAGTAGTACGTGTTGCTCTGCAGAATGCATCTAGTGTAGCGGGCATAATGCTTACTACCGAATCAGTAGTTACTGAAATCCCAGAAAAAGAGAAAGTTCCAGTAGCGCCACCTATGCCTGAGTATTGATAGGTGAGGTATAATAGTAACGGTGAATGAAATCACCCGGTAGAGGTATCTCTACCGGGTGATTTACCATCTGGAGGTGAAAGCGATGCCGATTTATGAATATCAATGCACTCAGTGCGGTAAAACTTTTGAAGAGCTTCAATCTTTTAGTGATAAGCCAGTGACTCAATGTCCTTTTTGCAAAGGTAGAGTGAAAAAACTGATCGGGAGAAATGTAGGCCTGGTGTTTAAGGGGAGTGGCTTTTATTGTACTGATTACCGTTCTTCTGGCTCTTCTAGTTCTACGAACTCTTCTAGTTGCAGTACTTGCTCGAGTAGTAACTGCTCCACTTGTAGTGGAGGAAGCAGTTCTCAGTAAAGGGCATGGACCTTTGGGGATACCTTTTAATTGCTGGATTATTGGTTTTTTTTGCTTCCTTGCGGGGGGTAAAAAGAAGGGGTTCTTCAGTTTCAGTATCTGAATTCTGGCAAGAAAAGGAGAAAGAATTTGGAGAAAAGAAAATTCTTTCTGGATTTTCTCGCTATTTGGGAGGCCATCCTCGTTTTGAAGCGATAAGTGATGGCCTCCTTTTTTTAATGTCCAGAAGTTTGTGGTTTGAAAACTTTGAAAAAGGTCCCAGTATTTTTGGTATTGCTCCTCCTTTTAAAAAAGTAATTTTTCGTATCCTTCTCTCGCAAATAGAAGATGTAGAATCTCTTCCGGAAAAAGAGTTGCTAAAAAGAGGTTTTGATAGCCGCCAGTTATGGAAATACCATCGTCTATCTCGTCGTCCTTTTTATCTTGCTGTTAAATATAGAGATGAATGGGAAAAAGAGAAAACTCTCTACTTTGATAGTATGATTGATGCAGATATTTGGAGAGAGGAGCTGGAAAAGGCTAAAAGTAATTATGTTCCAGAAGAAGGAATAAAAGAAAGCGGGGTTTGCCCTCAGTGTGGGAAGAAGATAGACCCCGATTTTAAACTTTGTCCTTATTGTGGATGTGGACTTTCTTAAGGAGGTAGGATAGATGTCTTTTCAAGTAGGACACTACCAGGATTTTTCTAAAGCTACAGGGTGTACAGTTTTTTTGTTTGAAGAGCCCAATCGAGCGGTGGCCGCAGTGCGAGGAGGAGCTCCAGGAGGTCGAGAGATTTCTACTCTTTTTCCCGGAAACCTGGTAGAGGGAGTGGATGCTGTATTCTTTAGTGGAGGTAGCGCTTTAGGTCTTTCCTGCGGAGAAGGAGTGGTAGATTTTTTGCGGGAAAGAAAGAAGGGATTTAAGACCCCGGGGGGAATAGTTCCTATTGTAGCTGGGGCAGTGATTTATGATTTAGAAGTGGGAGAGCCATATTCTCCTGATAGAGAATGGGGATATAAAGCTGCTCTATCTATAGAAGAAGTAATAAAAGAGGGAACTATCGGAGCAGGGACAGGAGCTACGGTGGGGAAACTTATGGGAATGGGAAAAGCAGTAAAGGGGGGACTGGGAAGAGGAAAGGCAAAAGCAGGAGGAGAGGAAATATCTGCCTTTGTAGTTACGAACTCTCTGGGAAATATTTATCATCCTCAAACTGGAGAATTGGTGGCAGGGGTTAAAATAGAAAGAAAAGGAGCAGCAATTTCTCCTTTTAATACTACTTTGACTTTGGTGGTTTTTGATTGTTTTCTCTCCCGAGAAGAATTATTTTCTCTTATGGGGGTAGTTCATTCTGCTCTGGCATCTTGTATTCGCCCTTTTGCCACTCTTTACGATGGCGATACCATTTTTCTCGTATCTACAGGGAAAAAGAGAGTAAATGATTATTTGGCTCTAGTCTCAGGAATTTATGAAAGTGTGGGAGAGGCGGTTTTAAATTCAGTTACCAAAGCTACGGGACTGGCTGGAATTCTGGCTAAAAATGATATAATAGTTTAAGTATACCGTTGACCACGGGCAGCGAGTGAGTTTGATTAGTAGTATTTTCCCGTCTGGTATCTAAAAAGAACTGGAACGGAGGTGCTTTCTTTGGAAAGAAGAACTAAGAAATTTGTTCTGGCTGGTGTTTTGGGGGCGGTTTCGGTGATTTTGAGTCTTACTCCTTTAGGACTTATTCCCGTTCCCAATCTTGCTTCTTATGCTACCACTATGCATATTCCTGCTATAATAGGGGGTATCATAGGTGGTCCAGAGGTGGGGGCTTTAGTGGGGTTGATTTTAGCTTTTTCCACTCTCCACCTGTTTGCGGGTAATATTTTAGCTTGTTTCTTGCCTCGTCTTCTTATTGGAGTGGTAGCTTATTATCTCTGGCAATGGTCAGGGAGACAAGACTGGGGAATAGTTCTGGGAAGTTTAGGAGGAACTTTTACCAATACTATAGGAGTATTAAGTTTAATGGTAGTGACCGGTTATTTCACCTGGGCGCAGGTTTTACCTGTTTTTGTTCTTAACGGAGTTTTAGAATTAATTATTTCTGGTATTTTAGTGTTACCCCTGGTACGTATTTTAAAGCGGGTGGTGAAATTTGAGTAGAATATTGGTCATCGATGTTGGAAATACCCATACTACCTGGGGAGTATATGAGGATAAGATACTCCTTTCACACTGGCGAGTATCCACCTCCTCCCACCGTACCTCTGATGAATGGAGCTTTGTATTTCGAAATCTATTGGAAGAGGAAGGAATAAAGAGAGCTACGCTATACCGGGTAGTTGTTTCCTGTGTGGTTCCGCCGGTTTTAGGTGCTCTTGAATATCTTTTCCGGGAGAAATGGCGTCTTCCTTATTTATCTGTGGGGCCAGGAATTAAGACTGGTCTATCTCTTCGGGTGGAAGCTAAAGAGGTGGGAGCAGACCGGGTAGTTAACGCTCTGGCTGCTTCTTCTCTTTATGGAGGAGATTTAATTATCGTAGATTTTGGTACCGCTACTACTTTTTGTGCGGTAACGAAAAATAAAGAATATTTAGGGGGAGTAATTGCTCCGGGGATAAGCATATCGGCTGAAGCACTTTACGAAAAAACCGCTAAACTTCCCCGGGTGGATATTGAAATTCCTTCTCATATTGTGGGAAAGAATACGGTTGAAGCTATGCACTCCGGGGTGTTCTTTGGTCATATTGGTTTATCCCGGGAGATTGTGAAAAGGATGAAAGAAGAATTTTCTTTAGAGGCAAAAGTAATAGGTACAGGAGGGTGGAGTATTTTTCTACACCGCTATTGTGATTTCATTGATATTTTTGACCCGGTTTTGACTTTGGAAGGTTTGAGGATTATTTATGAGCTCAACCAAGAATGAAGAACAAGAATTAGCCATTGTAGGAGGGCAGTCTAAAATTAGCGGTAGTTTTGAGGGAGGGGGATTTTTGGTGGTGGAAGGAGAGTTTGCTGGTTCAATCCAGTGTCGGGAGCTAGTGATAACGAGAAAAGGGAAGATAGAGGCTTGGGTAGAAGTGGAGAATATGGAAGTATGGGGCGAAGTTAATGGTTTCTCCCGAGCGAAGAAAGCAATTTGCCGCAAAACCTCTCGCATAGGAGGTTGTATTATGGGAAGCGGTATTGCTCTAGAGCCAGGAGCAATAATTGAAGGAGCTCTGACGCTGGAGAAGGTGGAGGAGATAGAGGGTGAAGGAAAAGAGAGTAGTTAGCGCGAGCTTAGGTTCCTCAAAAAGAAATCATCGTGCGGAAATAGAGCTTTTGGGATGCAAAGTCTTTATAGAGAGAATAGGAGTAGATGGAGATAAAAATAAGTTTGTGGAGCTATTGCAGAGTTTAGATGGTAAGGTAGATGCTATTGGTTTAGGGGGAGCAGACCTTTACCTGCGGGCAGGAAAGTACCGCTATGAAGTAGAAGATGTAGCGCGCCTGGTATCGGTCCTTAAAGAAACACCCATTGTAGATGGAGGAGAGTTAAAAGAAACCTGGGAGCGAGAAGTTCCGCGTTGTTTACGAGAGGAAGAGGAGATAGAACTTAAAGGGAAAACCGCTTTGATAATGAGCGGGATGGACCGTTATGGATTGGCTGAAGGACTTTATCAGGAAGGATGTCATCTTCTCATTGGAGATTTACCTTTTGCTGTGGGTGTTCCTGGAGCTTTACGAAGGTTGGGGACCCTTCGCTTTTTGTCGGTGTTGATGATGCCTGTTTTGCGCCGTCTTCCCATTGATGTTTTGTATCCTACAGGAAAAAGACAAGAAGAGCGTAAACCTCGTTTTAGTGGTTATTTTGAAAAAGCAGATATAATTGGAGGAGATTTTCTCTATATCTGGCGTTTTATGCCTGACCGTTTACCGGGTAAAATGATAATTACTAATACCGTTACTTCGCAAAACATATCGGAGATGAAAGAAAGAGGAATAAAGATTCTCGTTACCACTACCCCGGAGATAAATAATCGTTCCTTTGGTGCCAATGTTTTACAGGCTATATTTGTTGCTGTTCTGGAAAGAAAACCGGAAGATATAAAGCCTGAAGAATATTTAGACTTGATGAAAGAGTTGCATATTAAACCCCGAGTGATAAAATTATAGCTCATCTTTATAAAAAAAATAAAAAGATATACAATATTGAAGCTATGGAAGAAAAAGTTTTGACTATAAGAAAAGCACAGTTAGAGGACCTTCAACAGATTACCGAAATTTATAATCAGGCGGTATTAAAAACTATTTCTACTTTTCATCTCTATCCTCGTTCCTGGGAAGAGCAGGTAAACTGGTTTAAAAGTCATGGAGATAAATATCCCCTTTTAGTAGCAGAAGAAAGTGGTTCTGTGATAGCCTGGGCGTGCTTGAGCCCCTATTCTGACAGAGAGGGTTACCAGTATACAGTTACTGATTCCATATATGTGAGAGAGGAATTCCGTCGCCAGCATATTGGTTATGAGCTTTTGAATATTCTTATAGGAGAGGCTCAGAAATTGGGTTATCATTCAGTTATAGCTTTTATTGCCCGGGAAAATTTAGCCAGTATCGGGCTTCATGAAAAAGTGGGTTTTGTATATCGAGGGGAATTGAAAGAAGCAGGTTTCAAATTTGGTAGGTGGATGGATGTGTGTTTCTATCAGAGAATGTTGGAAAGGGGGGAGAGAAGATGAAAAATAGAGAGATTTTAGAAAAAAAGTTTCCTAAAAAAGAGGTAAAAACTCGTCCGGGTAGAGAAGGGCGAGAGGTTTATTACCTGGAAACAGCTTCGGTGATTCAGAGGTTGAACGAGGCTTGGGAAGGCGATTGGTCTTTTGAGGTAAAAGATAAAGGCATAGACAAAGAAGCAGGTTATGTGTGGGTTCTGGGGAGGTTGACTTGTGGAGAAGTGATAAAGGAACAGTTTGGTTCTAAAATTATTTCTCTGAGTTCTGATGGAACTATGGTTGATCTGGGTGATGACCTGAAAGCAGCAGCAAGTGATGCACTGAAAAAATGTGCCACCCTTCTGGGAGTGGGGCTTTATCTTTATCAGGAGGAGGAAGAAGAAACTTTCCCCCGTCCTGCTTCTCAGAGGCAAAAGGACTTTTTGCGCAATCTTTTGAAAGAAAGAGGTAAGGTAGTTGATGAAGAGATGCTTGAGACTATCTCTTCTGTGGAAGCTTCTCGTTTGATTGAGGAGCTGAAAGAAAAAAGACCATAAAGATATGGAGGAGGGTTTACTATGAACTTTTGGGGTAAGTTTTTCACTTTTATTGTAGGAATAATTCTGATAGGTAAGGCTTTGGGAATAGTGGCTATGACTTTCAAGCTGGTACCTCTTCTTACCCTGCAGGAATGGGTGGTGGCCACTTATTTGTTTTTCAGTCAGGATATTTTCTCTCGGGTTTTAGGAGTTATACTGGCTGTTATCCTTGTTTTTGTGGCTTTTTTAGTTTTTCGGCTGTTAATATCTAAACCGGAGAAAACCCTCGTATATCATACTGAACAAGGAGACATAAAGGTTTCTTTTAGTTCGTTGCAGTCTTTAGCTCAGGAAGCTCTGCGGAGTTTTGATGAAATTTTGCAGTCTCGGGCGGAGATAGAGAAGGTAGGGAATGAAGCCCGTTTGATTCTTCATTTGGCAGTAAAACCAGAAGCTTCTATCCCTGAACTTTCGCCAGCTGTTCAAAATAAAGTGAAAGAGAAAATTGAACGCCAGACTGGTGTAACTGTTAAAGAAGTTAAGTTGACTATTGACTTAAAACCCGAGGAAGAGGCGGTCTAATATTTTTAAAAACCCGAAACCCCGGAGATAAAAGAAAAGGACAGCAGCTCCCAGGGTGAAAAGGGTAGTTGTTTCTTCTTTCCCGATTACTCTCCAGGAAAATGTTCCATTCCTATCGGGATAAGGTGAAAAACGGGGGAAGAAACGGGGTACTCTCCGGATATAAGCTTTATAGGTTTCCCCGAAATTGTTTTCTAAAAATTTTTCCTCAGCCTGGATAATCGGGAAATATAGAAGATAAAAAGCAAACCAGAATAGAATTATTGACCACCATAAACCAGAGATGATGGCTATACCAGTTCCAATTATACCATTAGCTAAATAGAGAGGGTTACGCAGGTAAGCATATGGGCCTGCAGTGGTTAACCTTTCTACTTCTTGCATAGGTCCACGGTAATTTTTGATATAACCCACTCCCCAGATTCTCAGCCCTTCTCCCAGGCAGATTAAAGCTATCCCCCAGCTAAATAAAGGATGATGAGGATGGGCAAAAAGAAAAATTATCAACCCTAACGCCCCCCAGATGATGCCCCGGTGGGGGAAAAGTTTGGCACCCCATTTTTCTAAGCTGATTGCATTATTCGCCATAGCTCATCCTGAGGGCATTCCTTTATTTCTTCTTTTTCCCCATTTTGGTGGATTAAAATCCTGGAGGGGTCTTTTTTTACTCTTCCTATTACTTCTGCCGGCACAACTTCCCGAAGAGCCTGAAGAAGAGGTAGAGGCGCAGGGGTGAAAATTATAAGAGTGCCACTTGAAATTAGTTTCAGAGGGTCTAAATTCAGGAGTTGAGCTAAAACTCTTGTTTGAGGATAAACCAGGATTTTTTCTTCTTCTATTTCAAATCCTAAACCCTTACTGGTGCAAGCTTCCCAGATAGCTCCTAAAACTCCTCCTTCTGTGGCATCATGAAGAGCGTGAGGATGAAAAGGAAGAGCAATTTTTCCTTCCTGGAAAACGCTCATCATTTTCCAGAATTCTTTTCCTTTATTTATTGTTTCCTCATCCAGGAGATGTTGCCATTCTTTCCCTTTTTCGGAAAATAAAATAGCTGTACCTTCAATTCCTGCTCCTTTGGTCATCACAATATAGTCGCCGGCTTCTATTTTGCTTACATCGGGAAGATGGTTATCTTTTACCCATCCCAGCCCTGTACAATGAATGATAGACCTGTTTACTGCTTCTGATATTTCTGTATGGCCTCCTATAATGCTGACTCCCAATTCCTTCCCTACTTCATCTAACTCCCTCATTATTATTTCTATTTCTTTTTCTGAAATTCCGGGAGGGAAAATAAGAGTAACTAGAAGAGCCACAGGTTCGGCTCCAGAACAAACCAGGTCATTCACCACTACTTGAGTGGCTAAAAGTCCTAAGTGAAATGAAGAACCAGTTATGGGGTCGCAGGTAAGAGATATCAGCTCTTTCCCTAATTGTACTATTCCACAGTCTCTTCCTAATTGGGCTCCCCAGATTACTTCCTTTCTCTTCTTTCCCTGAAAAGGGAAAACTAATCTCTCCAGAACTGAAGGAGGGATTTTACCCACTTTTTCCATCACCGTGATTTCTTCCTTTCTCTATTAATAATTTGCCTTTCATCCAGGCTCCCTGGTCTACAAATAGTATCTCAGTTTTTATCTCTCCTTCTACTTTTCCAGAAGAAGAAAGATAAAAAAAGGAAGAATTAACAATGCCTCGTAAAAAACCTTCCACATAGACGCATTGTGCTTCCACCTCAACTGTTGCCCGAGCGTTTTCCGCTATAACTATAATCGGGCACTTTACCTTACCTTTTAAAATCCCTTCCACTCGCACAAGACCGCGGGTTTCTATATTTCCCTCCAGGGTTACTAAAGGAGGGAGAAAAACTTCTACCGGACACTCCCGCAAAAAACGGTTTAAAAAATCATGACGGGACTTAAAAGATAAAGATTTGCTCCACTTGTCTAAAGATTCTAACTCACGCATTTGTAAGTATTATATCAGAATAACAGATAGCAACTAACTTGCTGATTTTCTAATTTATATTATTTTTGTTCCCCAGTTTGAGTTTCATCTATAGTTAAGCGCAAATTATGGTAATGCCTCTTCTTAGTATTCTGGTTCTCTCATTAAGATAACTCATTTATAAGTTATTTAATACCCTATTAATATACAATAACAGACACGAGGATTTTCTTCTCCCGTCATTCCCGAGCACTTTTATCGGGAATCCAAAGGTTTTTACTGAAGAAAGTCTTTTTCTTTCCTCAACGTTGGAGCGCTTTTTCCCCAGCGTAATTATTCTAAATCTTTTCCCATCTTTTGTGTTTTTTATCTTACATCGTAGATAATTCTCTTTTTTTCGGGGGGGGTTATAAGAGGGTATGAAGAGGTGCTTTTTTTATAACTTTGACAGTTATAATCCATAAAATATTGATATATTAAAGGAATAAAAGCCTCCTTTTTTATTTACTCCCCTACAGTATCACTGAGGATAAACTTAGGAATATTTATCCTTAAAGCTTGGATTTTCAGGAAAAAACTACTTTCTCTTTGAATTTTATGTTATAATTCTCCTCTGCGGGGCGTAGCGCAGCCTGGTTAGCGCACCTGCCTTGGGAGCAGGGGGTCGGCCGTTCAAATCGGCTCGCCCCGACCAGAATTATAATGCTCGCAGGAAGCGCATTCCAAATAGAGCAGCTTTTCACCGGAAGCCTGGTTTTTGGTGAGTCAGGCGCACACTTTGAAAACCAAAAAAGAAACGTTATGGACTGTTTATCTCGAGGATTTTCTTTTATCTGGAAGGGTGGAAGGTAAAAAGGCTAAAACTCTGGAGTGGTATAAAGCAATACTTACCCCCT
>Ga0209508_1001654_pt1 | contig 16529 bp, 17 predicted proteins | sample AD_UKC129_MetaG_FD_184427 | JGI IMG/M metagenome (GOLD analysis project Ga0209508, IMG submission 184427) | Active sludge microbial communities of municipal wastewater-treating anaerobic digesters from Canada - AD_UKC129_MetaG (SPAdes) (version 2) | ecosystem: Engineered > Bioreactor > Anaerobic... | reverse complement strand
ATGTTCTTTCAGGGGCGTATTTAGCTGCTAGGTAGTGTTTTCTTGCGAAATCTCTGTATGTTATATCATGTAGGAGGTATAGGTTTTTTTCTTCGGCTATTTCAGCGAATTCTTTTATTTCGTCCTTTGTATAGGATGATCCTAGGGGGTTGAGTGGGTCTATGAGTGATATTATCTTTGTATTTTTGTCTATATTATCTTCTACGAGTTTTGGTGTGAGTTTATAGGAGCATTCTCTATTGTATATTTCCACGCTTTTTACTTTTCCCCCGAATCTTCTGGCGAAGTTTTCGATTATTTGGTATCCTGGATCGCATGTTATGATCCCATCACCCACTTTTATGATGGTTTGCATGCATATGTGGAGGGATTCTGTCCCCCCAGCTGTTATTAGGGATTCGAAGCCATTTTTTAATCTTAGGTCTTTTAGTACTAGTTCTTGGAGTTCTGGGAATCCCTCGGGCGGGGGATATTTACAATATTCGTTGGTTTTTATGAATTCTATCATTGATTCTTTTATTTCTTTGTGATCGTTGAGATGGTTTGTATTCTGACCCATCCATATCATTTTTTTGTCCTGGAAAACATGATTAAAAAATTCATTAACATTTTTAAAATCATTAGGTGGCATTTTAGCTGTCCTGTGATATTTTTTGGGTGAGATCATGCCCATCACTACGTTTTTTTATGTGACATTGGAGAGGATTATCTCTTGCTCCTCTACTCTTCATTGGAAAGAAATCTGTCATGATTTTTTTAGACTATTATTATTTTAAGAGTTAATAAAAGTTTTCATGGTATCTAATTATATGATTTCTGCAGATGATTCAGCCTTCAAGGCCGTTTTCAACTATTCTGAATGTTGTTTCGAGCCCTTCTTGTTTGTTTTTATGCCTTTTGAGGATTGCGCGACGTTCTCCAATGACATCTCCTTTTTGTAGTTCTATAATTATTTTGCTCCAGTATTTGAGTATGGTGCCTCCTACTGGTTCGATGGCGTTTCTGCCTTCAGCATCGAATAGTGAATATATCTGGTTTGTGATTACAACTGCGACGTCATATTTTTTCGCCATCCTTAAAAGTAGGGCCATTTGGTTGCCTAGTTCGCTGTGTATTCTTGGGGAGCTTCCATCCTTTAATCTGTATAATGCCACGGCCGAGTCTAGGATTATGAGGTCGAATTCTTTTGGGTGTCTTTGTAAGAGCGACCATATTTTTCTTATTGTTTCGCTTTGTTCTTGGAATGTTCCTGGTTCGAATAATATTATTTTTTTGGCTACTTTGTTAAAGTCTTTACCTGCTATTTGTTTTATTCTTTCTATTGATATTCCGCCTTCTGTGTCTATGAATATGACTTTACCATGGTTTTTTGCTGTTTCTACGGCTAGTTTTATGGCTATGTTTGTCTTTCCGGATCCTGGGGGTCCGTAAAATTGTGTTAGGTTTCTTTTTTCAACACCCCCTCCTAGTATTTTATCTAGAGAGCAGCCTGTTGGTATTCTGATTGGTTTTTTAATGTTTGAGAGAATTTTCATATTTTTAACCTTTTTCTGATTTTTTTGATGCCTGCTCCTTTTCTTAAAATTTTTGGCGGTTCTATTGTGAGGTCTATTACGGTGGATGGTTCCCTTTTTTTGAGCGGACCAGCGTCAAGGGCTAGGTCTACTTCTCCTATTTGTTTGATTATGTCTTTGATGTTATTATGGGTTTTCATCCCGGATATATTTGCACTTGTAGTTGTTATTGGGAATTCATTTGCAAGTTCTCTAGAAATAATATTGTCAGGTATTCTTATACCAATTTTTTCACTGCCACCAGTTAAGATGGATGGGATTGTATTTTTCTTTTTGAGTATAATAGTAAATGGTCCTGGTAATATCATATCTGTTATTTTTTCGATTTTGGGGTTGAGGTGGGCGACTTTTTCAATCCATCCGGTGTCATGCAAGCATATGGATATTGGCTTGTCTAAGGGTCTTTTTTTTAACTTGTAAAGTTTTTTTATGGCTTCTTCATTGAATGCGTCAACTCCAAGACCATATATGGTGTCGGTGGGATATAATATGATCCCTCCACGTCTTAGAATATTTCTTGCTTCATTTAAATGGTCTTTTAAGTCTTGATTTTCTATTTTTATTATCTTCATTTCAGATTCCCGTTGATCAATTGGAGGTGTCCATGGAGTATATATAAATTGAATTTTATAAGAATATCTCATGTTGAATAATCTTAGACCTTATCTTGAGAGGATAATAGATCCTCTTATTTCAAGGATTAATGTGAACCCAAATTATGTTACTCTCATAGGTTTCATTATAGCCTTGGCGGCTGCTTACATGTTTGCAGTTGGTAAATTATTTATTGGGGGCCTATTAGTGGCCTTGAGTGGTTTTATGGATATCGTTGATGGTGCTATTGCAAGGGGAAATTTTAATGCGACGAAATTTGGAGGGTTCCTAGATTCTGTTTTGGATAGATTCTCGGATGCTTTTATTATAATAGGCATAATTTATGGCGGTTTTATAAACTGGTTGATTGGAATTTTAGCCCTCCACGCTTCTTTGACTGTGAGTTATGTTAGAGCTCGTGCAGAGGGTGAGGGCGTATTCTGTGGTATTGGGGTGGCTGAAAGGGCTGAAAGGCTGATAATATTGATTTTGGGCGCGTTTTTGGCTTCGATTTTTGGAGATTTTATAATGGAAATTGCGGTTATCTTTATTATGGTCCTTGGATATTTTACTGTGATCCAGAGGATATATTATTCTTGGAGAATGATGTCCAATGGGTGATTGGCCTTGGCACATGAGAGGATTAGGAAGGATATTGAACTTTTAGAGAAAAATTTAAGGGAAATTTCACATCTAGATTTTAGTAGAGAAGAGAAGGCTATCATCAGAAGGGCTGAAAATTATAAAGATGACTCCATATATTACTTGGAGAAGGGGGATTATATAACTTCATTTGGTTGTATAAATTATGCTCATGGGTTAATAGATTCGCTACGTATTTTACATGGGATCATAAGGGGTTAAATAATGAGAAGGTTCTTTTTAAAAGAAAGTAAGATAGAATTGTATGCTAAAGAGCATGTGGAAAAAGTTTATGAGTGTTTCAAGGAATTTGAGAAGATGATGCCCCATTTTTATAATGGTGACTATGATAGAGTAGATGCTCTAACAGGTAGAATATCTACTTTGGAACATGAAGCAGATGAAATACGTCGAAAGATGGAGCTGGGATTCTATGAGGGGGCATTCTTACCATTTGACAGGGAAGATAGGATAATGTTAACTGAAAACGTGGATAAAGTAGCTGACACCATAGAATCCACAGCATTCGCAATATCTTTGAGTAAAGTTGAATTCCCCCCAAGCTTTAAGGAGGATTTTGAAGCATTCATGGACATTATAGGTCAAACTGTAGAAGCCTTAAGGGACTGTATAAAATTCCTAGAAGAAGACCTTACAGAGGCGATTAAAAAGGCCCACGAGATAGAAAAACTTGAAGAAAAGGCTGATGACCTTGAAAGGGGAATATTAACTAAACTTTATAAATCCTATAGGAATGAGGAAATCGGTGTTGTTAAACTCCTAGAAATGAAGGAGGTTACCATACACCTTGGGAATATAGCTGATAGGGCAGAGAATGCTTCAGACCGCGTACTAATTATAGCTGCTAAGAGGCGGGGTTGATGACCCTCAAAAAAGCCCGGGAAGATCTCCGATATCTCCTGGACAGGGGATATAAAAAGAGGGTTGCCCTTGATTTTGTTGCGAACCACTATAGACTCAAAAGAAAAGATAGAAATTACCTTGCAAGATATGTTTTTTCAGAGTCCACAATAAAAAAGAGAAGAAAGAAACTCGCAAGTCCAGAATCCCTGAGAGGGTCTAAGTTACTTATAGATGGTTATAATGTTCTTATAACGGTGGAGAGCATAATCCAAGGAGATTTTTTCATCGCCCAGGATGGATTTTTAAGAGATTCCAGGGGAATTTTTGGAAAATACAAATTAGATGATTATACGCTCAAAGCCCTTAAAATCATCTTTAAAACATTAAAAATTTTAAAAGTGGGTTTTATAAAATTTTATTTTGATAAAAATGTCAGTTTCAGCGGAGAACTAGCATCCATTGTAAGAAAATTATTAAAGGATTATAATATGCCTGGTGAAGTCGAACTATCCCCTCAAGTTGATTATAATATTAAAAAGGAATCTGATGATTTTGTGGTGGCTACAAGTGATAGTGCCATTATAGATAAAGTTAAGAGGGTCTTTGATATTCCTTTTTTCGCATGGAAATATTTGATAAGTGGCTCCATAAAACATAGAAACCCATAATAATTATGGGGGGAGCCACAAAATCTGTTTTATTCGATATCCTCGAATCTTCCCTTTAATTTTTTAAGGATCTCTGGTAGTGTTGTGTATTCCATTTCATCACTTGGGAGTCTGTGAGGTTCAAATGGTCCGTGCCTTCGCATATATTCTGCTATTTCGGCTGCTAGTGCCCTTGAACGGTCAAATGATGGATCATCAAAGAGGTCTATCGGCCCGGTTAATTTGCAGTTTGCAATTTGGAATCCTAAGCTGATGACTCGTGGCGGACCATCGAATCTCACTGGTGTGGCGTTCTTTTGGGGTACTGGCATTAGCGGACCGTTGTGGGATCCTCTCATCCAGCCACCTACAAGGTGTGGGACTGAGAATGGTTCGAGCACTTCTCCTGCTGCTGGGAAGCCTGATTGGGCTCTTACTATCGCTACTGGGTCGTCTTTTCCGACGTATTTTCCTGCCATGATGTTTAATCGTTCTGTGCTTATGGAGGCTGCTATTTCATCATCATCTTTTCTGTATATTTTTTTGATCACATATCGGCTTATGGAGCCTAGAAGGGCTAGTAAGTCGTACATTTCTTCTGGACATGACATTGTCACTTTTTTGTGTTCTATGACGTCGAATATTTCGAATTTGTAACCGTTGTGTAAGCTAGGATCTATGACGAGTCCTGCTGTGTTGAAGGGATCGGCGAATATCCTAAAGAGCGGGAGGTTGAACGCGCCTGGTTCTGTTTTATCGCAACAGAATATGATTACCGGATCGCTTGGTCTTTCTTTGAACTCCATCTCAGCGCAACCTGGACCCATTCCTTTTATGTTACCTGAGAACGTGTCTGAGAGCAGATCTTGACCCGCTCCGTATAATTTCATTTTCCTTGCAAGGCTTGTTGCTTCTTTAAATGCTTTCCATGCGGTTTCATGTACTTCCTCATCTTCTTCGCCCCTTTGATGTGTCATGATAAGGTCGATGTCATCACCACAATTGGTTATATAATAGTCTTCCAGAATCCCTGTATCCTTAGCCTCCGAAAGTATGTCATCGCATTTGTCCTTTAAGGCTTCGTGGGCGCTCACGTGGCCTGCTAAGCTTCCTACATCAGCTTTAATCACACTAATAGTTGTTTTCATTATGGATACACCTCCAAAAAATATACGATTATAAACATTACTAGACTATGGAGATTATTTAATTTAAAGTTACTATTTTTTCTAATTTTGAATTTAATCCTAGGCTTTTTTTTACCTTTAATAGTTTTTGAGGTTCTATTTTTGTGGCAGGATGTGAAGGAGCTGCACTACACCCTCCAGTGGGTGTTATGGAAATTTCATAAGTTCCTATTTCCTTTGCAAGGTTTTCGATTTCTACTTTGTCAAAGCCTATCAAGGGGCTTAAAATGGGGATTTTCACATTGTAACGTGTTGCCAGTATATTGGATAAGGTTTGGGAGGCGACTTGTCCGAGGCTGTTACCATCTACAATTGCAAGGGCGCCTATCTTCTCAGCTATTTTCTCTGCAAGATGGTACATTCCAAACTTGCATAATATACAAGTGAGGTTTCTCGGAGCATTTGATATACAATAATTAAGGTATTCACCATATTCTATTGTTAAAAGTTCAAATTTCACACCAAGAGAATATTCTCTTAATTTATCTACTAACTTTCTAACTTTTACCATTGTTTTCTTGCTCGTGTAAGGATAAGTGTCAAAGTGTAAGGCCACTATTTTACATCCTCTTTTCATCATGAGGTATGTTGCAACAGCAGAGTCTATGCCACCAGAGAATAGGGATACTACTTTTCCAGCTGTGCCAACTGGGAGTCCCCCGGGACCTGGCAACATTTCATGGAAAATGTATGTTTCCCCGTCGCGAACTTCTATGAATATTTCTATGTCGGGTTTTGTGAGGTTGACCGGGGCCCCTATTTTATTCACAACTATGGAACCTGCATATGCTGCTAGTTCTTGGCTTGTGAATTCATGAACTCCTGTTCTCTTACACCTTATGGCGAAGGATCTTTTAGGATCCAATAGACCCTCTGAATTCAGTTTTTCCACATAATCTTCGAGTTTGTTTTTGATAGTGTTCTTGTCTGTTTTCATGGCGACTGCTGGTGAAAATGAGACGATCCCAAAGATTTTTTCTAGGTGATTTAAGGCTTCTTCAAAATCTGTGGGGTAAATGAATATCCTACCACCTTTTATACATGCTTCTGTTTTAAATGCGCTTTTTATGTTATGGATGAGCTGAGATTCAAATTTCCTCCTAACACGCGGACTTTTAAGGGCAATTTCACCGTAACGTCCAAGTATAAGATCATAATCCATCAGATAACACCAAAGTTTATTATAATGGGGAACTTTTCATCTTCTATCCTGGATTTTAGTTCTTCCGCCAATCTTTTGGCGCGTTTTATATCTGATTGTCTGCATACTACCGGCACATGGATGCTTTCACTGTTAAAATGGAGCGTGACTTTACCTGTTTCCATTTCAAATACATTATTTGGGCAGGAATTTGCGCACATTCCGCAACCGAAACATTTTTCAAGGTCTAGGCTGTTCTTGAAGGCGAATGTGGGGCATCTTTCAGCCACAAGACATTTTTCACAATCAGCACACCTTTCGGGATGATATGATGGTCTTTCATCCCCCATCCAAACAGTTTCATAGTTGGTCTGGTCTATGATGCTTCTATCCCTTATATCTGCCACTGGCAGCGGTATCTGATCGTTCATTATAAAGACTTTGTTAAGTATTTCATTGTTTAGTATGGGTATTGGGATTGCGATTGTATTGAATATTTCTGGGCCTGCTGCTGTTCTGAAACCTCCTAGGTAGTATGGGTCCATCTCATGGATGTCGGCAGCTATCATAAGATTGGGTTTTTCTGGCGTGCTTCTTGTACCTTCTCCTATTATCATGCCAAGTGCGCCGTTTAGGAGTATGGGCGAGCTAGCTTTTATTGTTCTCATTTGGGGGTCGTTTTGGATGGGGTTTAGTTCACCACATCCAGAAAATGAGAGGCCTTTAAATGGTCCTTCCATTGGCACTGGATTGAATATGGATGCTATTGGTTGCTTTCCAGGGTTTACAAAGGCGGTATAGTTTTTGTATGCCATTCTTGTGCCGATTATCTTCGCTGTTTTGATCTTATCAAGGGTTATTGTTGTTTTTATGGTTTTGGAGTCTGTTTCTATGGTGACTTCTATTTCTTTGCCACTTGTTATGTCTTTGAGTAGAAATCCTCCTCCGTAGTCTGGGTTTTCTATGCTTTTTGATGTTCCATGGAGTATGAGGTCGATTAGGCCTAGGTTTTCGTTTGGGCATGGGCCTGGGTGTGCTGGGATCCCGTTTAGGTAGACTTTTTTTGCTTTTTTGAATTTTCCGGGTTTTGTGGCTTTGAAGTGCATGATGGCGGCGGTGCCTGACATTATTCCGCAGGTGGCTGTTGTTACGATGTCTACATCATCGATGGAGGGTGTTTCTCCTTCGCGGAGCATGTTTTTTATTTCCTCGGCTGTGAATATTTGCGCTTCACCTTTTTTTATCCTCTTTTTTATATCTTGGATTGTTTTTTCCAAGTTTAACCCTCAAGAGCCTCTTTTATTAATATTGGGGCTTTTTCTAGGGCTTCTTTTATTTTGTGTGTTTTTGGGCCGGCTCCCTGGGCGAGGTTTGGTTTTCCTCCGCCGCCGCCTCCGAGGATTGTTGCGAGTTCTTTTATGATTTTGTTTATGTGGATGCCTTTTTTGATGGCTTTTGGGGATGATGTTCCCACGATTTTACCGTCTTTGTTTAGTAGGATGGTGATGTCTATGTTTTTGTCTTCTGTGAGTTTTAGTGCCATTTTTTGCATTTCGTCCATTTCTGCGTCGACGATTTCTGCTAGGAGTATGAGGTTGTTGATTTTTGTGGTTTTGTTGATGAGGTTTTCTATTTTTAGGCGTGCTATTTCTTCTTTTAAGCGTTTTATCTCGTTTTTGAACGATTTCCATTCTTTGAAGAATCTTTCAGAGACTTTTGGGAGTTGTTCTATGGGTACTTTGAATATTTTTGAGCTTTCTGTTAGTAGGCGGTTGTTTTTTTGTATTTGTTCTATTGCGGCTTTTCCTACTGAGAATTCGATTCTTTCAACGCCGTCTTGTATTCTTTCTGTGCGGTTGATTTTTATGAGTCCTATGTCCCCTGTTCTGGGTACGTGTGTGCCTCCGCATGCTTGTACGTCGATTTTGTCTATCTTGACTATTCTTATCTTGTCTCCTGGCACTATTCCTCCCTGGTATAATATGAAACCGTATTTTTTCTCGGCTAGGTTTCTTTCCATCCATTTGGTTTGAACTGGAAGGTTTTCTCTCACGTATTTGTTGGCTAGTTCTTCTATTTTTTCTATTTCATCTATTTTGATCCGCTTGTAGTGTGATAGGTCTATTCTTGATTGTTTGATCCCTTTTTGGGCTCCTGTCTGCCAGATGTGGTCTCCTAGGATTTGGCGTGCTGCTGCTACTATGAGGTGTGTTCCTGTGTGGTTTCGGCTTAGTGTCATTCTTCTTTCCCAGTTTATGTCTCCTTTCACTGTTTTGCCTATGAGTTTATTGGGTAGTTTTTCTGTGTCTGTTCTGTGGAGTACTATGTCCCCTATTTTCTCTGCATATTCAACTTTTAGTTTTATTTCTTCTGTTTCTAGTGTTCCTTTGTCTGATGGTTGGCCGCCGCCTTCTGGGTAGAATAGTGTTTGGTCTAGTATGATCCCGTTTTCGTGGATTCCTATTATTTTTGCTTTGAATTTTGTTTTGTTTGGTTTTTCATAGAATAGTAATTTTGTTTTTGGGTAATCTAGTTCAATTTTTGTTGTTTCTGTTTCTTCTTCTTTTTCATGTTTTTGAGCTACTAGTGTGTAGAAGTTGTCTGGGATTTTTAAATTGAAGTTTTGGGTTTTTGCTATTTCTTTCACTAGTTCTGGGGGTATGCCATGGGAGTCGTAGAGTTTTATGAGGGTTTCTGGGGGTATCTCTTCTTTTTCTTTTTTGAAGTGGGTTATTGTCTTTTTAACGATTCTTTTACCCTTTTGTATTGTCTTTTTATATCTTTTTTCTTCTAGTTTGATTATGTCTAGTATGTGTTTGTGATGTTCTTTTATTTCTGGGTATTGGGGTTCTAGGAAATCTATTTGGATTTCCATTATGTCTTTTAATGATTTTTCCAGGTTTAATTCTTGTATTAGTCTGATTGCGCGTCTAATGATTAGGCGTGCTAGGTATCCTTCTTTCACGTTTGATGGTATTACACCATCTGCTAGCATGAATGCCAAGCATCTTGTATGGTCTGCTATTGCATAGATTGATTCCATTGGCTTTGCAGAGGCTTCAAGTTCTTCTATTGAAAGACCTAATTTGTCCGCCACTTTTTTTCTGAGGATTTTAAGGTCTGCGTATGTTTCTATGTCCATCATGCCTGCGACTTGGGCGTTTTCTTTTAATATTTCCTTGTCGACTTTGATTGATGCTATTTCTTTTAATTTTTGGATTACTGGTCCGAATGATGCGTCATATGCTGTTGGCGTTCCCTGGGATATCCATGCGAATCTTTCAAGTCCATAGCCTGTGTCAACAATCTTTAGTGGGATTTCTTTCTTTTTACCGTTTGGCATGATCTCGTATTGTATGAATACTAGGGTTGCGAGTTCAACACCTCTTACGCATACCTCATAGCATGGTCCGGCGTTCCCTCCTCCTTCCCACCATGATTCTATGAATGTTGCCTCTTCTGGGTTTATACCAATATGTTCTAAGAAGTCGTGACAGTATTTTATTGTTTCGTTTTCCCAGTATATTTGCTTTTTTGGGGAGTTAAATGCGTGGTGGCCCCCCATTGTGAAGCAGGTTAGGTGTCTTCCTGTTCTTCCCACGTTGTCTATGTCGTTTAGTCTTATTGAGGGTTGTGCGACTACTAGTGGGTTTGCTGGGGGTTTAACCATTCCTGAGGTTACCCATGGTTGGAAGTTGTAGATTGATGCTCCTACTAGGAATACGTCGTCTCTCCAGCGTTTTGCGAGTACTGGGTATCTTTTGATGGGTTTGTGTCCTCTTTTTTTGAAGAATTCTATGAAGGTGTCTTGTATCTTGTAGAGGTCATATTTTTTCTTTGTCGGAGGATCTCCTATGAATGTGTAGGGGTCGCATGGAGCGTCTCCGCATGTTTCGCGTTCATTTATAGACCAGAAGTATTTCCCACATGTTTTGCACTTGTTTTTTTCATATCCAAGTTTTTTTAGTTGGTGGGGCATGTTAATCAATGGTCTTTTTTTATTTAGAAAAAGTAGTGTGAATGTTAAAAAAAATTTTGTAAGGGGAAAAGAAGTTTTAGCCGAATAGCGCGCCTAAACCGGCCGCTGCCTCCTCTTCCTCTTCTTCCTCTTCCTCTTCTTCTTCCTCTTCCTCTTCCTTCTCTTCTTTTTCTTCTTCTTCAGCTCCACTTGGCGCTGCTGCTGTTATAGTTGTTGTTTCCATTGCTTCTTCGATGTCGACTTCTTCTAATGCTGCTATCAAGGCTTTTACTCTGGCGTCATCGACTTCTGCTCCAGCTGCCTCTAGCACTTTTTTCACGTTTTCTTCGTTTATTTCTTTGCCTGTAGCGTGTAATAACATTGCTGTATATATATATTCCATATGATCACCTCAAATTCAGTTTTTTTGTAAAATTTTAGCCGAATAGCGCGCCTAAACCGGCCGCTGCCTCCTCTTCCTCTTCTTCCTCTTCCTCTTCTTCTTCCTCTTCTTTTTTTTCTTCTTCTTTTTTTGTTGTTGGTTTGGTTTTTGTTGAGATCTTTTCTAATAATTCTTGGTCGAGGGCATCCTTGTTACTTTGTGCTATCTCTGCTGCTAGGGATAGCATCTGTGCGTATGCTCTGGCTAATAGTGGTTCTGTCGTCTCTGGGGTAAGTATCATGGCATTATAGGCTAGGTTGAATGCTTTTGAAGCTGCGTTTTGTATTATGTATGGTATTGTTTCCTTCGTGTAAATTAATGCGTTAATTGACAAGTTGAAGGCTTGTGAAAATGCCCTTTTGATATCAGCTCTTGTCTTGTTTTCATCAATTGTCAGAATATCAGATGTATAAATTGTTTCATTTTCATATGCGGCTTTAAGATCTATACCAACCTCTAATGGTTGTATGTCGAGGCGGTTTAAAATTTCAGCCACTTTAGGTGTTATCTCATCCCCAGCCTTTAATATGGTGTGATCTTCTGTTATAACTATTTTACCCTTCTCTATCCTCGCGGGGATGCCTAGTTGCTGTAATTCCCCAAGTATTGGTCCTGGAGCGAAGCCAGTATCTCCCTTGGGTATTATCACGTCTTGGGGTGCTATGGCCCCTGGTTTCGCTGGTGATGGGGTTTTACTCTTTTCAAGTATCTTGAATAATTTGAAGGGGTTCATGTCGCTGACTATGAGAGCTGGTTGACCTTCCAGGATGTCGTTTAAGGTTTCTATGTTTTTCTTTTCCTTGTTTACTCTTTCTAGTGCTAGTGAGATTAGGGTTTTTCTTGACATTCTAATTTTTGCTTTTTCGCGGAGGTTCTGTCTCATTTTTTGCAACTGTTTTGCTGGGATGTCTGATAGGTCGACTATGCCTATGACGTCATGTCCTTTTATCATCTCTGCAAGTTCTTTAACTTCTTGCTTTTTCCATTCAGCTACATGAGCCATTTTAGATCACCTTTATTGCTGGTCCCATGGTTGTCTTCACATACATGGATTTTACTTGTTTTCTGCCCTTTTCGAGGTTACGGTCAAGTGCTTCTAGTATAGATTCTATGTTTTCTGTTATTTTTTCGTCTTCCATCTTCTCTGTTCCTACAATTGTGTGTATTAGTGGTTGGTCTTTTACTCTGACCCTTACTGTGTCTCTGAGTTTTTTTATGAGTGGTGCTGGGTTTGCTGTTGCTGGTATTGGTTTTGGCATCTTTTTTCTGGGTCCTAGTACTGGTCCTAGGAATCGGCCTATGAGTGGCATTAGGTCGGCTTGCGCTATGAAGAATTCGTATTCGTTGGCTAGTCTTTTCGCTTTTTTACGGTTTTTTCCAAGTTCTTCCAGGTCGTCTCTTGTTATTATTAGGTCTGCTCCTGCTTTTTTTGCTTGTAGGGCTAATTCTCCGTCTGCGATGACTGCTATTTTAACCTTTTTGCCGCGGCCATGGGGTAGTGAGATTTCTTCTTCGAATCTGTTTTCTGGTTTTTTCACGTCTAGGTCTTTGATGTTTATGACGACATCGATTGACTGTGTGAAGTTCCGCGGCTTGGATTCTTCTTTAGCCTTCTTCACCGCTTCTAGTATCTCTTGTTCCATTTTTTATATCCTCCATGAGAAAAGAGTTTTATTGTAAAATAAAAATTTTGGTTTTTATTATAATTATAATTTGTGGTCTATGATTCTTCTAATTGTTTATCATAGAATCCATCGTCGATTTCTTTTTGGACTTCTCTTGGGTCTTTTCCGTTTACTGTTATCCCCATACTTACGCATGTTCCTATTATTTCTTTAACCGCGCCTTTGTAATCTTTTGCGAGTAGTGAGTCGGATTTCATCTTGGCCACTTTTAAGACTTGTTCGATTGATATGTCGGCGATTTTGTCCATCCCGGGGTCTTGTGATCCTTTTTCAATGCCTAATTCTGACATTATGAGGGCTGTTGTTGGTGGTGTGCCCACTTTGATCTCAAATTCTTTTGTTTCAGTATCTATAGTGATTTTCACTGGGACTTTCATTCCCTCGAAGTTTGCTGTTTTTTTGTTGATTTCTTCGACGATTTGCATCATGTTGACACCGTATGGTCCGAGGGCTGGACCTAGGGGCGGTCCTGGGGTGGCTTTACCACCATCTATGAGGATTTCAATGGTTTCTTTAGCCAATTAATCAGCCTCCTTTTGTATTATACGTATCTGGTCAGCTTTAACTGTTACTGGGATTGGTACGGCTGCTTCTATCAATTCTAGGACTACTTCTTCCCTTGATTCGTCTATACGTATAACCTTTGCCCTTTCTCCTTTGAAGGGTCCTGATATGAGTTCAACTATGCTACCTTTTTTGATGGATGAGATTATGGGTTCTGGTTTGAGGAATTTTCTTATCTCATCAAAGTCTATGAGTTTCTCACCATCTATTATACCCCTCAAGTGGGGCACCCTTAATGCAGGGTTTCTAATATCTAGTTTTCCTGATACTTCTACTAGGATGTATCCCTTTAGGGATTCTGGGGCTAGTATAGCGTTTATCTCCATGCCACTGCTTTTAACTTTTCTTGCTAACATCCTTGCCACGTTTGTCTCTTGACCTACTGATGTTTTCAGGGCATAGATGGCATTTTTGTCTTCCATTGAAACACACAACCTACCTGTTATTTACCAAAGATTTGTGTTGTGAGTGTTATTATGAGGCCTATTACTCCAATTATGATTATGCCTAGGCCAGTGACCTTGGCTACAGTAAAGTATTCTTCTCTGTCTGGTTTCTTTGAAACCTTTAGGACTCTCCTCGATTTTTCTATAAAGTCTAGAATAGATTCTTTGTAACCCATGATTATCCCTACTCTTTGATGTTAAAAAGAGGAGTGAAAAAATTCTATGATAATGATTATTATAAATAGTATTTTTTTGACACTTATAAATTCTTCGCTATCCCACTTTAAAATTGGGGTTAGAATACACCATCTATGAATTCTTCTAGTGCTGAGTCATCTATAGATTTCCTCTCTTTTTTTCTTTCAGCTATCATCTCTTTTTCAACTGGTGAACCATAAATGTAGGGGGATTTTACTCCTGCGACTATTATGGTTGTCCTTATCATGTTCTGGAGTTCGTCTTGTATCTGGGCTCCCCAGATTATATTTGCCCCTGGTTCTAATTCCTCGGCAACTACTTGGACTATATTTTCGGCTTCTTGTAATGTGAGATCTGAGCTTCCAGCTATGTTTATAAGGGCTCCTTTACCATCGGATATGTCAATATCGAGGAGTGGACTGTTAAGTGCTTCATGTACAGATTCCAATGCGCGGTCTCCTGATTCTGATTCGCCCATTCCTATTATTGCCATGCCTGAACCCTTCATTATACTTTTGACATCTGAAAGGTCTAGGCTAACAAGCGCTGGTTTTGTGATGAGTTCTGTTATACCTTTAACTGCTCGGCCTAGTATTTCATCTGCTACCATGAACGCCTTGTTTATGGGGAGGTTAGGTGCGACTTCAAGGAGTTTATCATTGGGGATGACAATAACAGTATCGGCGGCGTTCTGAAGCTTTTCCAAGCCTATCTCTGCATTTTCTCTCCTTTTAAGACCTTCTGCGCTGAATGGTAATGTTACAACAGCGATTGTCAGCGCCCCTATCTTCTTTGATAGCTTACATATTATTGGTGCTGATCCGGTTCCTGTGCCTCCGCCAAGGCCACAAGTAACAAACACCATGTCGGCTCCTTCAAGCTCTCTTCGTATCTCGTCTTCGCTTTCTTCTGCGCATTCTTCGCCGATTTCTGGGATGCCACCAGCTCCGAGGCCGTTGCATACATTTCTTCCGATTAGGAGTTTACGGGAAGAAAGAGTATAATATAGGTCTTGTGCATCTGTGTTGATGGCTATGGTTTCCGCTCCCTCGATTCCTATCTCATTTAGGCGGGTTATGGTGTTATTCCCTGCTCCACCAGTCCCTACAACGTATATTTTCGCCCGTCTTTGTTTTATGATCTCTTTAAGGTCTTCATCTATTGTAGGAGTTGGCTTATATTTTTTATTTTTCGCAGAGTCTTCTTTTATAACGTCTTCAATAAATTTCAATTGCTACCCCCACATAATATTTTTTTTTAAGTTCTTTGTTTTTGTCTTGATCATGGTGTTTTTTTTTCCATTCACCCAAGACTGAATGTAGGAATGATGGGCTTTTAATATATTTTTTTGGATGATAGTGTCCATGGACACTTCTACACGAGTCTGATAGGTTTACCAAGGATATGGGTGATTTTCCCACATTTTATTTAGGTGCATGATTTTTTTTGCTTCATTACTAAGACATGATATAATTGGGTTTTTTGCATTCACTTTATGATCTTGATTATAATTGTCTATTATTCAATGTAACCATATATAACCTTAACGTTATGCTCTCTTTTTTTGTATGGTGCATGGTTCTTTGGTGACACTTTTCTTCATGATCTAAAATTTATATTATTCCACTACTAGATGAGAATTTAACTTTCGCTACCTAAGCCCCTAATGAGGAAGTCGGAGGATAAAACAGGGAAAGTGGAAAACAGTTTTTATATAATTTTAGTGAATAAAAACCCTAAGATAGAAAAAAATGGTTGAAAATGGGCCGCTCAACTTTGAACAGGCCCAATTCATAATCTTTCATGGTCAAAAAAAATTCCTTTTTTTTTATGCTCGCCTACAAGACCTAGAGCTTGCAGGGGGGCTGGTTAAGTTCAATTATTGTGAAGCCTTTTAAAGAAGTTCACTGCGGGTTAAATCATACTTTTTTCTGGAAAGTCAGATTGTTTGCTTAAAATGTGGCTTGGGGAGGCGTAAAGAGACTGCAAAGCCTCCTCGAAGATGTTGAATTTGAGGTGGTTCCAGAATGCCTGTGGAAAAAGAATCGATGTCCTTTGTGATTTCTTACAGGAATGTTGTGGAGGGGAAAATCTCCTCTGATGAAGCGGGGAAGCCTTCTTTGTAATGGTGGGGGGGTAGTTCATGGTCGTGGTACTGCTATTATCTCATGTATCCTAAGGTCAAATACATTGTTCATATGGGCTGGTGAAATGACCAAGGCTGTGTCAACCCCATGTGCAGTGCCACCTATTGCTATGATCTCCTTGTCCATTGGTATGAGACCTGCGTCGGCGGCCATTATGGTGATTTCGACGCAGACTTTGAATCCTTGCGAGACCATCCTGAGGGTTTCTGCCATTATCTCAACTGGCGTTACACCACCAAATTTGTTTGAGATTCCCCTGCCAACGCCACTTAGTGCATGAGATCCTGCATATACTTTTATTCCTTTCCTTGCCAATTTTTCCTTTATTTTAGGATCTAATTCTAGTTTCCCCTTTTCTTTAAAACCTGCATGGTGGGTGATGCACACAATATTGGCATCAGGTAACATCTTCGATAATTTGAGGGCTGTTCTACCAGAAA
>Ga0209508_1001653_pt1 | contig 16531 bp, 9 predicted proteins | sample AD_UKC129_MetaG_FD_184427 | JGI IMG/M metagenome (GOLD analysis project Ga0209508, IMG submission 184427) | Active sludge microbial communities of municipal wastewater-treating anaerobic digesters from Canada - AD_UKC129_MetaG (SPAdes) (version 2) | ecosystem: Engineered > Bioreactor > Anaerobic... | reverse complement strand
AAGGGAACCCCAGCTTCTCCTGCAACTGCTCGTGCAAGTAGAGTTTTACCTGTCCCTGGACGTCCTACGAGTAAAACACCACGAGGAATACGAGCTCCTATCCTCTGGAATTTCCGTGGTTCTTTCAGATAATCCACTATCTCTTGCAACTCTTCTTTTGCTTCATCTACTCCTGCCACATCTTTGAAGGTTACGGTAGTTCGATCGCCCTGGTGCAATCTGGCTTTACTTTTACTAAAGCTAAATGCCTGAGTATTTTGATTACTTACTCCCCGCATCAAAAGCCACCAAAATACCAGAAGAAGAACCAGCGGAAGTAAATAGGATAGAATGCTTGCCCAATGAGAGGGTTTCTTGGTATTTATCTCAACCTTGTTTTCCAGTAATTGAGGCATTAAATTCGGATCTTCTAATGGAGGTAATAAAGTATGATATTTTTTTCCCGATAGAGTAGTATAAATCATATCCTGATCGGTGAAAGTAACAGATTTGATTTCGCCTTGAGCTAATTGAGCAGTGAACTCCGTGTAGCTGGCTTCAATTATTTGTTCCCGTCCTCCCAACCAACTGAAAAGTAGCATTAACCCCAGCATTACCATAATTATTATAAAAGTAAAAGAGATTGGTGTTTGAGTCGGACGCCCCGGAGGCATATTTTGACGCTGAGATTTAGGAGCCCCAGGTTTAACATTACGACGGGTTTGGTATGGTCTACTTTGAGGTGGCTGTTGCTTCTTTCCAGCATTCATTTTATGTCTTAACCGGAAGATGCGTATTAAACTAATCACCGAAATGATTATTAAGGCGATAACAAACCATTTCAATAGTTGCGAAAATTCTTGCATTACCGCTTCTTGAGAAGACTGGTCCATGGGTTGAGCAGGAGTGTTAACTGTATTCGCAGCACTTAAACCTGCATAACTCATTAATAATATTAGTATTAGACTGATATATTTCATTTATATAATTCTTCCTTCAATATTCCTAAATAAGGTAAATTCCGGTATTGCTCATTATAATCTAATCCATAACCTACTATAAATTCATTACCTATTTCAAATCCTACATAATCAAAACTCACATCTATTTTATGCGCTGCTGGCTTATCCAACAATACACATGTTTTCAAAGTTGCAGGTGAATGTTTAGATAAATATTCTTTTATATATTGTAAAGACAAACCAGTATCTACAATATCTTCAACAATTATAACATCTCTGCCTGTTATGTCAAGATCAATATCCTTCCGAATCTTTACAACTCCAGAACTGGAAGCCTCTTTCCCATAACTTGAAATAGCAAGAAAATCCAATTCCACAGGAATAGAGATGCTTCGGCATAAATCGGCAAGAAACATAAATCCGCCTTTTAATATTCCCACCAGAATAGGGACTTTATCTTTATATTCTTGAGTGATTTGCATTCCAATTTCCCGCACCCTGGACTGGATGCGAAATTCATCAAAAAGCAAAGCTGCAAGATCACAGTTCATTTTATTCATTTTTTCTCTCCTGTTCTGCTACGATTTGCAGGTCTAAGCTGCTTATCTTGTATCTTTTCTGCAGTTATATGCAAAAAACGATTACTATTATCATCAATTGCCACTCTCTGATCCAATCTTTTACCCGTAACCCAGAAAATTTTTTCTCCATCATCAAAGATTGGAATGTAATCCCGTTCAGATTTTGGCACCTTACAATTTATTAGAAAGTCTTTTAACTTAACTATTTGATTCATACCCAATGGCATAAATCTATCACCAGGTTTACGACTACGAATTACAAAAGGATATTTTATTTTATCTGCGTCAAGGCATACTGTCAAAGGATCATTACTAAAACGATTGGGAAGCACTTTCAATAACTTAAAACTAAATCTATAATCACCCCAAACTACTCGTGAACGATCTTCTTCCACAACTATTGGCTCAGGAACGGGTTTGGGCTCTTCTGAAAACTTTATGATTAATTTGTCATATTCTTTAACTACTTCTAATCCATTATTCAAACTGACCTTTTTACTACCTGTTGCTGCAAATAAATTCCTAATATTTTCAAAATTATGAGCAAAAAAGTCACGCCTACTTCCATTTATTTCTGCAATTACTTCCCTTATAATATAATACTGCTCTAATTTACTAAAATGTTTTAGTGCGGAAAGAGAAAGAATAACTTTCTGATTATCCTGTTCTAATACTACTTTTTTAAGTAAAGACTTCATCCTTTTTAAAATCATATCTTCAGCATCAGCAAAGATTTCAGCTTGAGTCCCTAAACTGGTTGAAATTTGAGGATTAATTTCTTGCTCTAAAAGAGGTAAAAGTTTATGCCGAATCCAGTTTCTCCGATAACTAAGCTCTTGATTACTTGAATCTTCTCTCCAGGGAATCTGAGCTTCTATCAGTAAATCTTGCAATTCTTTTTTGGAAAAGCATAGCAAAGGATGCAACACTTTACCACTACGAGGTCTAAGACCAGCCAGACCACTTAACCCAGCTCCCCTAAAAAGATTCAACAACATTGTCTCTGTCTGATCATTACGGTGATGACCTGTCACAATATAGTCAAATTGATAGGCATCTAACACTTGCTGAAAAGCTTCAAACCTTTTCTGTCTCGCCTGATTCTCAGATTTATCAGTTAAATTTATCTTACGTACTATTAGAGGAACGCCTAAATTCTGACATATATCTCTCACTAACACTGCATCAGCTTCACTTTCTTCTCCTCTCAATTGATGATTTATATGCACTGCTAAAAGTGTGATATCTATTTCAGATCTTAATAAAGAAAAAAGATATAATAAAGCTATGGAATCGGAACCTCCAGAGACTCCAAGTAATAACTTAGCTTCAGCAGAGAAAAGATTCTTTTCTCGCACATAATTTCTAAGTTTTGTAATACCTTGCTCTCTTTTGGTCATTACCAATCCTCTTACTTTACCTCATTAAATTATTATTTTTTATAAGCCCTTGCTTGTCAAGTCCCTTTTACTTCTTAAAAAATTCTTACCCTTTTACTGTTCTATATCAAAACTACATAATCCCTGAAATCATAAGCTTAAACTAATATATTAATTTATCATCTTTAGTTAAATGGCTACTTATATAAATTGATATAGTTTTTATACTTCATAGCTGTATCAAGTCTTAGTATTATAAAAAATTAAATAGCTACATCCGAAAGTAATTCTTTGCTCCCACTTCTTATTATTCTGCTACTGCTAAAAATAAGGGCACGATAATCTTATCGTGCCCTTATATATTTATACTATATAACAACCCTTACCATTAAGGGAGTTATGGTATTTTATGATTTTGGGATACTATTTCATCATAATCATTTTTTTGGTGCTGCTGTATTTACCAGCGTTCATCTTATAGAAATAGACTCCACTGGATACAGGTTGATTATGACTGTCTCTTCCGTTCCAGACTACAGAATAATTACCTGCGGTCTTGACCTCATTCACCAGGGTACGCACCAGCTGTCCCTTAAGGTTATAAACCTCTATGGTGACAGGACTGGTCTCTTTCACACTGTAGCGAATAGTAGTCTCTGGATTGAACGGATTAGGATAGTTACCCTGCAGCTCTGTTGCCAGCACTGGAACATTAGGATCCTCTAAAGGAGTGGATTCTACAGTGACATCATCTAACAGGAAGATAAAGGCATTATTAGATACACATTGAATTCCGATATATGCATTTTCAGGTTGACCCTCAATTGCATAGGTATATTCCGTCCAAGCTAAAGGAGCTTCTATATAGTTAGGTCCACTGATGATGGTGAAATCGCTCGGATTGGTTCCCGTGGTAGAGACACCTACTTTAAATCTTTCCATTCTATAAGTGGTCACATAAGAGCGTGCCCAGAAGGTTATCTGAGCAGGACGATGCAGTAGCGGAGTAATCAACCAGTCATTATTAGGAGGAGTAGTTGCAGCAAAAGAAGCTGCTACTTTAGTACCAGTATGAGTTACATTTGTAGCACTTAACGGAGGAGTGGTAGCTGAGGGCACAAAGATGATGTATGCCATAAGTGAGTAGCAATTGGGGAAGCTTACATTTTGTATGCCGTAGGTATCACTCTGGTCTACATCCACACAGGTCCAGGGTGCAAAGGTCAGAGCAAAGTTCTCATAGGTCTCAAAACTATCCTGCAGTATAATGTTGGTACTGCTGGGAGTAAGTATGAAATTTTCTGTGGTAACCTGACCAGTTACTACTATCACATTATTATGAGTAACTGAATCATAACCTGCTGCACTGGCGGTTACACTATGAGTTCCGGCAGGTACCAGCATACTATAAGCACCACCGGCATTAGTAGTAGCTGTAACATCTCCACAGGTTACTGTTGCTCCCATTATAGGTGCATTCTGTTGATTCTTAACTGTTCCCTCAATCGTGCCCATATAAGTCCATTTAGGTAAGGCATTGGAGAAAGCGGGATTAGAAAGCGCTCCACCAGTATAAACCGCTTTTACTGCCCATTTATACATTCCATTGGGAACTGAGCCCCAACCATTATCTTGCCAGGCAGTAGCTGTTATAACATCTGTGGTAAGCAGGGTCCAGGCACTTTCATTGGTCTCCTGTCCTTGTTGCAGACGCCAGACCTTGTAACCATTAAGAACTCTATCATTTCTCATTATTGGTTCTTGAGCTATTTGGCGGGTACTCTTGATGATAGAAGTGTTAGCCTGAGCACGACTGGTTGGAAGTTGTGGTGTTACCAAACGAGGTGTAGGATGTGTCTCATCCTTTGCATTTATACGAGTCAATGTATTGATGGGGAAATGAATAGTTTCTTTAGCATTCCCGACAGTGACATCATCTACGAACCAGACATTCCACATTCCATCATTGGAAGGTGGATCATCAGCATGCCAGGCACGCTTAATCTGCTGTCCAGCATAAGCATCCAAATCAATAACGATGGGTGTGTCATAGTAGTTCCAACCATCAGTTAAGGCACTGGCATCCCAGAGTACTGTCCAAGTGTTACCATTATCAGTGGGTGGGAAAGTAGTCCCCTCAAACCCTTCGGTGATATTTGCTCTTGTTCTTGGTGCCATCCAGGTTAAGGTAACATTAGAACCATCGGTAGCTTCAGTGGCAACAACATTAGAAGGTGGAAGTGCCATCTCATTGACAACGATATCTCCCATATTGACATTGGTAGAACCGACCACCACTTGACCCGTTGCATTGTGATATCCCGTTGCATGAGCCATATAGTTATAGGTATGATTGCCATAGACATTGGGAATGGAGAACTGTCCGATGGCATTGGTAGTAGCTTGATAACTATCATAACCACTCAGGCTGATAGTTGCATCAGCAAGTCCTACCGTGGGCTGATCACTTCCTACAATGCGGCCACTTACCGTAACTTGAGGAAGAGGAGTGAGGGTAAAATCAGTGGTCACCGTCTGATCTTCTACTACAGTTACAGTATTAGTTACTTCATTATATCCGTGTTTAGTAGCGGTAACCTGATGTTCGCCCTCAGTTACATAAGGAAACAGAAAAGTTCCATCTGCGCCGGTAGTGTAGGATAACTGAGTTCCAGCAACTGTGACAGTAGCACCAGCAAGAGGAACATTACCAGTTTCATAAACAGTTCCATTAATGGTTCCCAATCCCTCAGTTATAAACATAAAAGTGGTCATCGGGAACATAGCTGTCGGAGTAGCTGTAGGAGGATTGGCAGGGTAGTAATCTACACTATCACTATAGACATTACGGGAACGATTAGCCACTGTCCCAGTTTGAGTGCGGAATACGTATACATTGGCGGAAGAATACACTTGCGTATCCATTGGACGCTCTACCATCACCACCATATTCCCTCCTCCATAAGGATAAGGAGTAGTAAGATGAATCAAGATATCGTTTTGACCAATAGGATAGTTAACATTTCCGCTGAATACCTGGGTTAACTGAGTAGATGGTATCCAATCAGCTGAAAGATCAGTCTGTGTAGTCTCTCCTACCCAGATATTAGTAGGCTTATTAGGTAGATTAGATGAGAAATTGTTATAGAATTGGATATCGGTAAGCAGACCACCAATATTGAGCTCTGAAGCAAGATATATCGTTTCAAATAGAGAATTATAATAGTAGAAATTCATTGGCATACGACCAGTACTATTTCCTGTTCCAACGGTTATGGCTACCGTACCTGCGGGATAAACATTGACATTCAGATGTGGTGTCTGATTGTTAGTTGCTATTTCATCACCAGTCATCTCTAATTCACCATAGATATAGGTAACGCCAGTTTCAGTAGGAGTCCAGTTAATAGTGAAATCCAAAGTCTGAAGCGAATTGATAAGTACTCCTGGAACAGAACCAAGCAGAACACCGCCTTCCTTCATCAATTTAACCGTATAATTGCTTTGAACAGCAGTCCCATTATTCGTGACTGTAATGGTATAGGGTGTAGCAGTACCAACATTGGGTGTAGTATTACCACTGATACTTAAGCAACTTAAATCATTTACAATAGCCTGTTCAGTATAGAAGATAGTTGTTTTGGGGAATTGTCCCGAAGCTGTTCCCATAATGGGGGGATTATCAGGGTCAAAAGGTTCATCATCACTATAGACCTTACGGGCACGGTTCGTTCCCACGGTCTGAGCCTTAAACTTATCCGAGGAAGAATATATCCGAGTATCCATTGGTCTCTGAACCATCATTACCAGATTGCCAAGGGTATGCATATAGGGTGTTTGTAGTGGAATGGTAATGGTATTTTCTCCAAGGGGATAGGTGATATTACCATCAAATACAAGAGTCAATTGAGTGGAGGGTATCCATCCGGCACTAAGGTCTGCCTGATTAGTTGTACCTAACCAGATCTTGGTGGCACCATTAGCAGGTGAATCAGCAAAGTTGTTATAAAAAGCCAAGGAAGTTATGATTCCATTGGTAAAACCCAGTTCGTCTGGATAATATAAACATTCAAATAGTGAATTCTTCTTGAAGAAATCCATTGGGACACGAGCTAATTGATCACCTGCACCAATGGTTATGGCTACTGAACCTGCGGGGTAAACATTGACATTCAGAGGCGGTGCCTGATTGTTAGCAGCTATTTCATCACCAGTCATCTCTACTTCACCATAGATATAGGTAGCGCCAGTTTCGGTAGGAGTCCAGTTAATAGTGAAATCCAAAGTCTGAAGAGAGTTTATGGTTACTCCTGGAACAGAACCAAGCAGAACACCGCCTTCCTTCATCAATTTAACCGTATAATTGCTTTGAGCAGCGGGCCCATTATTCTTGACTGTAATAGTATAGGGTGTAGCATGACCAACACTGGGTGTAGTATTACCACTGATACTTAAGCAACCTAAATCATTTACAATAGCCTGTCCAGAATAGAAGATAGTAGTTTTAGGAAACTGTCCTGATGGAATAGTGTAGGCTGGAGGATTAGCGGGATCATAGGGAGTGTAATCATCTTGAGCTTTCAAAGCACGAGCTGTTCCAATAATCTGAGCCTGGAAGTTATCCGAGGGAGAATAATACTGAGTATCCATTGGTCTCTGAACCATCATTACCAGATTGCCAGGGGTATACATATAGGGTGTTTGTAGTGGTATAGTTATGGTATTTTCTCCTGCGGGATAGGTGATATTACCATCAAATACAAGAGTCAATTGAGTGGAGGGTATCCATCCGGCACTAAGATCTGCCTGATTAGTTGTACCTAACCAGATCTTGGTTGGCTTATCAGGTATATTGCTCACAAAGTTGTTATAGAAAGCTAAAGAAGTTATAGTTCCACTGTTGAAACCCAGTTCGTCCGGATAATAAAACAGACATTCAAATAGTGAATTCTTCCAGAAGAAATCCATAGGAACACGAGCTAATTCATCACCTGCACCAATGGTTACTGCTTGTACTCCGGCAGGTTGAACAGTAATATTTAATGGGGGTGTCTGGTCATTAGTAGTATTCTCATCATGAGCTAAGACTACCTTGCCATACAGTGTGGCAGCACCTGCAGTAGAGGGAGTCCAGGGAATAGTAAAGGTTAGAATCTCTCCAGCTTGAATAAGAATTCCATCTACTGATCCAATTTCCTGAGTGCCCAATAACAGTTTTACCTGATAGGTAGTTTGTGGATTGGAACCACGATTGCGAACCGTTATAGTGTAATTACAACTCTGTCCAGCAGTAGGAGTAGTATTTCCAGTAAGGGAAAGGGCAGCTAAATCATTAGGAACCGGTACTACGGGATTAAACTCATAGATGGTGCCTTCACCAGGCCAGGTTGCAATTGTTGCATTTTCAGTAGTAGTTGAAGCAGTAGCTGGGGTGCCTGGTGTTATACTGTAAAACCATCCTGAACCTCCAGGAAGCATATTAATCCCAATAGAAGCATCGGGAGAATATGGATCACCAGTAGATGGACCATAAACAAAGTCAATTTTACCATTCTCATAGAGTCTGGCCTGCAAATTGAAGAAGGTAGTAGAGGTCCACCTCCATTTCAGGTTAGTATATTGAATGGTAAAGATGCGATTGGGTGCTGTGCCGGAAAGCAGATATTCACAGCTACCTGCTATCAGGCTGCAGTCATCCCAAAGGGGTGCAATAACAGGGACATAGGTAGTTGAGGCTAATTGATTGGTAAGGTTACTACTCGTCTGAGAAGTACCTAGACCAATCCATCCATTGGATGAAATCTTAACCTCAGAGTAGATATAGTCCCCGTAAGGGAAGGTAAAGCCAATGGGAATTGCTTCGGAGAGTGCATCATCAGACGAAATATCCGCATCGGTTCCCACGATAGGGCTGTAGGCTCCGCTGGTAGCATTGAAGGTATAATACTCATCAATACCGGCAAAAGCGAGGCATACGGTGATTATCATCACCAGAAGTAATGATAGTCGTTTCATAAGTTATCTCTTGTTATATTTGTTGTGTCATCTTATAACTTAAAATATTAAAGCTTATTGATTCACGATTCATAATAGATATATATGGTTTTGATGTCAAATAGAATGTTTTAATATCCCCTATCTATAAAAAATATTTTATTTAGAGCAGGGTATTTTCTCTTGACACAGTACATATTGTTACATTATACTAACAAAAAAATGTTGAGGTAATGGTTTGGAACTTAATCTCTGGTCTTGGAATGTTAATGGTCTTCGTGCTGCCATCAATAAAGGTTTTCTCGAAACCATTTTAAGGGAACAGCCGGACTGGTTGGGCTTGCAAGAAACTAAATTACAAGAACATCAAATTCCTTCTGAATTAGGAGTATTGTCCAATTATTATATGTACTGGTCACATTCTCAGAGAAAGGGATATTCTGGAGTAGCTGTCTTTACTAAGAGAGAGCCCAGAATAATTCTATATGGATTTGGTGTTCCTGAATTTGATTGTGAGGGTAGAATAATCCGTTGTTTTTATGATAGCTTTATCATCTATAATATTTATTTCCCCAATGGTCAAATGAGTGATGATAGGCTTAATTATAAACTTAGATTTTACGATAAGTGTCTGGAAGTTATGGAAGAAGACCGCAAAAAATCACCTATGGTTATTGTAACTGGAGATTTTAATACAGCCCATAAAGAAATAGACCTGGCGAATCCAAAGGAAAATGAAAAAACCAGTGGATTCCTTCCTATAGAAAGAGCTTGGTTAGATAAAATTGTAGCAATTGGCTGGATTGATACATTCCGTATGTTCCATCCAGAACCACAACGCTATTCCTGGTGGAGTTATAGAACAAAAGCCAGGCCGAGAAATGTAGGCTGGCGTATTGATTATTTTTTCGTTAATGAGGAAGCAAAAGACCGAATTATAGATGCAGATATTCGTGATGATATTATGGGTTCTGACCACTGTCCAGTGACATTACGTATCTCTGTGCCATCATAATTATTTAAAAGATATAAAAAATATAGCTTAGAGTTCCCCTACCTAAGAATAAATAATATATTACACTTAGCTTTATAATTGACATAAAATATGATGAACGATACTATTAAATATATAAGACCATATCACACGCAAATGAGCAAAAAAGAGGTTATAATTATTTTAAATAAATGAGTTACAAAATCCGTTTTAAAAGAAAGTTATAGCTGAGATTGAGGTTTGAAATTCCCCTTTTTAGAGGAAAAAATAGTTATAATCAAATATATTCCCCTTCAGTTAAGCAATGTGTTAGAAACTCAAAAAATAAATATATAAATTCTATTCCCAACTCCGGGAACTCTTGATTATTAAATGTCTCCCTTATACAGCCTTTGTATTGAAAAAATTACAACTGATTTATTAAACTTCTATCGTTTTTTATCAAATTATAAGATTCAAATCCAATTATTATTCAAGCAATTAGACTTATATTTGTCTCATATTTTTTCAATTTTTGCTTTTATTGGTTTAAGCCTCAAGTCTCTCTTAGCTCTCTCCTGTCTCTTTCTTATCTAAAGTGCTAAGAGAGAGGCAAGTAGGAGCTTAGACTAAATCCGCTTGTAAAATAAGCAAAATAAATAAAATATAATAGAACTATTGATGATAGAATAATTACATTAAGGCATACATAACTATAATGATTATATAATAGTTATAAAATCAATTGCAATTTACTGATTTATTGTGTGGTATTACAATGTAAATAGCTGCCCTACCTATTCACTATTAATATTTAATTATTGTTAAGGCAATTGGATAGAGGAAATTATAAACTAAAAATTATACTGCAGCACAATCTCATTTTCAGAAAAGTGTAGATGAATTTTCTCCTTTTCGCTCTCAAAATTGTACAGATGAGCATCAACATAGGCATCTAAGATAGATAAACCTGCAGTAATACCTATCCACCAGAGGTCATTATTAAATTTATCGCGATAGGTTTTACTTTTGGACTGATAAATTTGCTGTTGAAACTGATCGGTAGTGTTCTCTGCTAATTTTTTATAATCTTCCTGTTTATCTTTATTATAGATAGCGGCACTAATGAGATAACTTTGCACTCCGACCACTGCGCCTGCTTTCCACCAGGCATGATTATAAAGTTGCCCTCCTCCAGGAAAAATAGCAGAATAAAGTGCAGCTTTATTAGGATTTTTAGTTGTCTCTCCCAAGACCATACCTGCACAAACAAGTGCAATTATCGTGATTACAATCTTTTTCAAATCTCTATCCTCTTTTATTCTTTTATTTATTACTTTCTTTCTCTGTCAATGATTTTTTACTCGTACTCAAAAGTCTGGATAAAATTCTATGATGGCTTTTAATTTTTTAATAAGTAAAAAACTTTTTAATGGACAGAACTGCTTAATCTGTTTTTTTGGAAAACAAGTATAATTTTGGAGAAGAATTAAACTATTTATTATGGAATCAGATAGTAATTTATCAAAAATACGTAATATTGGTATCATCGCTCACATTGATGCGGGAAAGACAACTACCACTGAAAGAATACTTTATTATTCAGGCTTCTTACACAAGATGGGCGAAGTTCATGATGGCAATACATTTACGGATTGGATGGAACAAGAAAGGGAGCGTGGAATAACAATTAATTCTGCAACTGTCACCTGTGTTTGGAAAGATAAACAAATCAATATAATAGACACACCTGGTCATGTAGATTTCACTGCAGAAGTGGAACGCAGTCTTCGCATTCTGGATGGAGCGGTAGGAATCTTTTGTGCTGTGGCAGGAGTTCAACCTCAGTCTGAAACTGTCTGGCATCAAGCTGATCGTTATAAAGTACCTCGTCTGGCATATGTGAACAAAATGGACCGTCTTGGTGCGGATTATGAAAATGTAATATCAATGATTCATGAGCGTCTAACACCTCTGGCAAAACCAATAAATATTCCTATCGGCAAAGAAGATGAGTTTGAAGGAGTGATAGACCTTATCACTATGAAATCCTATTTTTTTGATCCCCTTACCTTAGGAGCAGAGATTCATCAAGAAGAGATTCCAACACATTTACAAGAATATGCACATAAACAACGAGAAATCTTGCTGGAAAGCATAGCAGAATTTGATGATGAGCTGCTTACTGCATATATAGAAGGGGAACAGATAAAAGAAGAATGGATTCGTCGTGCCATTAGGAAAGGAACCATTGAGAACAAATTCTTGCCCGTTCTTTGTGGTTCATCCTTAAAAAATAGAGGTGTACAACTTCTTTTAGATGCTATCTGTGATTTTCTCCCTTCTCCATTGGATGTTCCACCCTGTAAAGGTATTAATCCTAAAACAAAAGAAATTATAACTTTAGCACCTGACCCCAAAGCCCCGTTTGTAGGTTTAGCTTTTAAAGTACAGATTGATAAATATCTTGGTAAATTGGTCTATGTTCGGGTTTATTCTGGCACTTTGAAAAAAGGTTCCAGTTTTCTAAATCAAACCAATGGAAAAAGAGAACGTGCTTCACGCATTTTACAGATGATGAGTAATCGTAAACATGACCTTAATGCACTTCATTCAGGAGATATCGGTGCAATTTCTGGTTGCCGTTTTCTAAGCACTGGAGATACTATCACCGATGGAACTATTGATATTATTCTGGAAAGAATGCATTTTCCGGAAAGCGTTATTTCAGTTGCTATAGAACCAAAAACTAAAGCAGATCAGGAAGCTCTACAGAATGCATTAACTTTACTGGAAGATGAAGACCCAACTTTTAATGTTCGGGTTGATCCAGATACGGGACAGACTCTAATTTCTGGAATGGGTGAATTACATCTTGAAATAATTGTAGATCGTCTACTGCGCGAATTTAATGTAGCCGTCAATGTAGGAACACCTCAAGTGTCTTATAAAGAAACAATTACAAAAACTGTGGAATGCGAAGAAACTTTTGCGCGGGAACTAAATGGTAAGAGTAACTATGCAAAAGTGCGCTTCCGTCTCTCTCCTCTTAGTCAAGAGGAATTAGATAGGGATGTGAAAAATATCTTTATCAATAACATCTCCCCTGAAAAAATCCCTCCAGAATATTATCAACCCATTGAAGAAGCAGCTATGAATGCTTTAAATGATGGACCACTAATCAGTAGCACTGTTGAAAGAGTGAAGATAGAGCTAATAGATGGAGATTATGACCCTGATAATTCCAATGAATTAGCTTTTCGTATAGCTACTTCTATCGCTATCAGTAAGGGTTTACGAGAAGCTGAACCGGTGCTTATGGAGCCTATTATGCTACTCACCGTAATCAGTCCTGACGATTTTGTGGGTGATATTATTGCTGATATTAATACAAGACGAGGTCACATTTTTGCTTTACGCAAGCACAACGAATTTCAACAGGAGATCTTAGCAGAAGTTCCGCTGTCGGAATTATTTGGATATGCCACACGAATCCGTTCCCTCAGCCAGGGCAGAGCCATATACACACTTGAATTTCGTAAATATGAAATCGTACCACCTCAAGTACAAAGTTCAGTTTTAAAACGGATTCGTGGTTATGCTTGATATTAAACTTGACAGCTTTAATTAAAAATATTATAGTAAATATAAATAATTACCTTAAAGGAGGATATTATGGATATTGATTTGAAAGTCTCTGAAAACCGTGCTCTTCTAAGTGTTCGTGGTAGCCTTAATAGTGATAATGCGCCACAACTGCAAGAAAAACTGAACGAGGTTCTGGAGTCTGATATTAAATATTTAGATATAGACTTCTTTGAATGTGATAATATTAGTAGCACGGCAATCGGCAAACTACTCCTTTTTTATAAAGATTTTATTAGTAAAGGTGGAGAAATGGAAGTTATTCGTTGTTCCACTCCAATTTATGAACTATTTAATATGCTGAAACTCAATCAACTTTTCACTGTTAATTTAGGATGACCGAAGAACTTAATCGTATCCTCGTTGTTGATGATAATCCAGAGATTTTAAATGACCTTGCGACTCTACTGACGATTCATCAATATCAAGTTGATACCACCACCTCTGGTTGTGACGCTATCCGAAGGTTACGAAAAGTATGCTATGATTTGGTTATTTGTGATATTGAAATACCTGATATCAATGGTCTTGATTTTTTAGAAAAACTTCGCCAGCATAATTGGTCGCAAGAAGTTATAATCATAACAGGATATTTAGAACAGGATTATTTTATTCGTGCTATACGCTTAGGTGCAGCTGATTTTATCAGCAAACCTATTGATGGTCAACAGTTATTGAACTCCATTGAAGCGGTAAAGAAAAAATCTCTTCTCAAACAAAACCAGATGGTACCCTTAGAAGATTTTGAAGAAGCCCAGCTATCATATGTGATAGACCCTACAAAGTTTTCACAGATAACTATTAATCAGATAATGAATCCTTTTTTATCTCAATATCTGGACCTGTCTCAAGATACCTTAAATGAGCTTCTAATCTGTGCAGATGAAATGCTAACCAATGCCTATTTCCATGGTATATTAGAACTTACAAAAGAAGAAAGAACTCAGGAATTTACCCAACTGAAAAAGATTATTAGCCAAAAATTGACTGAACCTGCTATTGCCTCCCGTCGTATTCGTTTCACTATTTCTCTAAATAAAGAAAAAAATAGCATTCGCATAACCGTTGAAGATGATGGCAAGGGATTTGATTACAAAAACTGGTTACAACAACTTGCTAAACCTATTTCTATAAATCTGGATTGTTATGGCAGAGGATTGACTATGCTTTATCATCTTTCTGATTCTTTGGTATTTTCCAAAGGAGGACGAAAAGTTGAAATAATTCGCAAACTCCCCTCCAGGAATGCTGAATGACGGTTGGAGCATTACTGAACAAACACCGAAAAGAAGCAGAGTATCACGATATTTCTCTGCTGCTTTGTGAGTTGTTGGATTGTCCCTTTTTAACTTTATCTTTAAGAAAAGAAGAAGAGCTTTCGGATAGGCTGCTGGAAAATTTTTTTACTAACTACGCTCGTCTTAGAAACAAAGAACCTGTGCAATATATAATTGGTAAAGCCTGGTTCTATGGTTTAGAATTTTCTGTAAACCCTGAAGTGCTAATTCCACGTCCAGAAACCGAGGGTCTAATTGAGCTGGCTTTACAATTTATCCCTGAAAATGCCAAAGTTTTGGATATAGGCACAGGAAGCGGTGCTATTGCCGTTACTCTGAAAACATTAAGACCAGACCTAACACTCGTTGCTACCGATATTTCAGCTTCGGCACTTAAAATTGCTAAGCAAAATGCTGATTACAATAACTGCGCAATTTCCTTTTATCAAACAGACCTTTATCCTGAAACTGAAGACAGTTTTGACCTCATTATTAGTAACCCTCCTTATATAAGCCCATCTGACTATGCAAAACTTGATACCCGAATAAAAGAATACGAACCAAAATTGGCACTATGGGCAGAAGAAAATGGACTGATTTTTTATCGTCGCATTCTGAAAGAAGCTAAATCTAAATTAAAACCAGAGGGATTAATTTTCTTTGAACATGGGGATGAACAAAGACAAAATATTATCCAGTTAGCTGAAACATATGGTTGGGAAACTATATTGATAAAAGATGATTTAGCTGGATATCCTCGTTATCTCGGCTTCAAATAATCCTAATCCCAGATTTAATCCGAGCAAATCCGAAATAAGGAATGATTATGGAACAATTTATTATAGAGGGAAATCGCAATCTTAGCGGGACCATTCCTGTTAGTGGAGCTAAAAATGCCATCCTTCCTGCTATGGCTGCTTGTTTACTTGCGCCCGGAACCTCTACTCTACATAATGTGCCTCATCTTATAGATTTGAAAACAATGTCCCTGCTCCTAAGAGTATTAGGTGCAAAAGTGGAGATGGAAAATGATGTTTTGAGCATAGATGCTTCTCATATTGATTCTTATGAGGCACCTTATGAGCTGGTCAATAAGATGCGAGCTTCTATTTATGTGTTGGGTCCTCTTTTAGCCAGATTGGGCATTGCCAAAGTCTCTTTCCCAGGAGGTTGTGCCATAGGTACTCGTCCTGTAGACCTTCATCTTATGGCAATGGAAGCTCTTGGTGCTCATATCACGGTTGAACATGGCTATATAAATGCTAAAGCTGATAAACTTGTAGGAGCTGATATATATTTCCCAAAATCCAGTGTTGGAGCAACTATTAATGCCTTGATGGCTGCTGTTCTGGCTAAGGGAGTGACCAGTTTATTTAATGCTGCTATGGAACCAGAAATTGATGCCACTATTGATTTTTTAAATCTGATGGGGGCTCAAATTTCAGGTAAGGGCACTACCACCCTGATAATTGAGGGAGTAGAAAAACTCTACCCTGCTGAAATGGAAATGATACCTGACCGGATTGAAGCAGGAACTTTTCTTATAGCAGGAGCCCTGAGCACTAACCCGGTTACGGTTACAAACTGTAATCCCAATCACTTAACTCTTCCCCTTGAAAAACTCAGAGCTTCTGGATGTGAATTGGAAGTTGAAAATTGTTCTATAACTGTATATCCCCCTGAAATTATCCAACCAGTTGATATTATCACATTACCCTATCCAGGTTTTCCTACCGACCTT
>Ga0209508_1001645_pt1 | contig 16596 bp, 13 predicted proteins | sample AD_UKC129_MetaG_FD_184427 | JGI IMG/M metagenome (GOLD analysis project Ga0209508, IMG submission 184427) | Active sludge microbial communities of municipal wastewater-treating anaerobic digesters from Canada - AD_UKC129_MetaG (SPAdes) (version 2) | ecosystem: Engineered > Bioreactor > Anaerobic... | reverse complement strand
ACAGATTTGTATGTCAAAGAACGATATCTCCGAAGATACGCTTCAAAACATAACTAAAGGGGTGACATTTTCTCAGTCCATTTCAAGCATTTTTAGGGTGACATTTTCACTGGCCGTTGACACTTTTAAATTACCGTACACAACCTCCTTTGGGGGTTTGTTCGAATGTGAGGTTTCTCTTCTATTTCCATATGGAAATATCCTCCATAACCCTACAGTAATTTTACACTAACAAAAACTGAAAGCTCAAAGAAAAAAGGGGCACCAGGATTAAATCATAACCGGCTCCCCGTTAGAATCTTCCCTTTTAAGTCTATAAAAATGGTTTATCAATCATCAATAGCCCATACAACCGTAACCGATTCGGAGATATTTACATCCTGCGGCGTGAAATCGTAGCCGGGGCTTGACATCATTGATTCTGCCGCCATGTCATATTTCATGCTCGAATGAAAATGTATTTCAGACCAGCTGTAATCTATGTGTACAAGCTTGCCCACCATGACGCCGGCTGCTTCAGCCAGCACCTTCGCTTTAATTTTAGCGTTTTTCACCGCTTCCGCTATGGCCATATGCCGCAAAGGCTCCGGATCTTTTATCTGGAAAGAGACTGAAAAAGAAGCCTGCGACTGGGTGCGGCTCAGGGCACGCAGCACTTTATTTAAATACCCCCTCTCAAAGGGGAATTCAACCTTTAGATGATGAACTGCCTTATACCCTCTAAAAACATACCGATCATTTACCCTTTCAAAATGAGTATCAATGTCAAAATCAACGGTTTTCAGGCTGTCCCGCTCAAGCCCCACCGCGGCCAGGTCCTTCTGCAGGCTTTCCGTCTGCACCGCCACCTGCTCCATGCATTTGCCATAATCATAATACTCGCTGTTTATGGTAAAAGAAATCACCACCCAGTCAGGCGCCGCCGACACCCTGGCACTGCCCCGCACTGTAATGGTCCTTCTATCCATGGCATCTTACCCCTTTGATAATTTAGTACAAAATAAATTTGATGCGAGTTTTAATTCTATCATATGTAAAACTATACCCTCTCCCCCTCCCAATATCGCTAAGGAGTTACAGGCTCCTCGCTCTCTATGTTTTCAACCAGTTCTTCCTCTTCTTCAATGATTTCATCGCCTTCAACCTGGTCAGCAACTCGCGATAGCGATTTACCCATGGCTTTTTCGATTAGTTCAAGAAGTTTTTCAGCACGCCTCTCAAAGAATTTGTAAAAGTCATCAGCTCGCAGTAAATCTGGCTCAATTAAATGGCTTCTCAAGATAAAATCCATCCGCTCAGCTGATATGCCTGCCTCTTTTTGAAGGATTGGAAGATATATGGATGGAGGGTGCCCGCCAATGATGCGGTTTGTCCTTGAGGATAAGGGTGATTTATTTACAACACTGTCATATAGAGCGCGTGGAATGCCTTGCTTGCTACACCAAGAACGAGGGAAAATATGGTGAATATCAACGTTCTCATCCCAAAAGTTAGTGTATTCAAAAGGCTGCCCAGAGCGAAAATCCAGTGCGCCTTCTCGCTTGAGCAAAGCGTTGATGCCTTTATATGCCGCCGATAAACGGGAACGTAATGAGCGCAAGCGATCCGGCGATAATGATGCATCAATTATGGTTGAAGGCAGAGGCCCCCCTTCAATAAAGGCAGGTACTTCGACAAAATCCTTGGCAAACCTCGTTTCCACAGCAGAACCATAAAGTTCACCGAAAACACCACACCAAAACCACTGAGCCAGCTTCCTTCTAACGCCATCCTCTTCCCAACGGTCACCCAGCTGGACTAAGATTGCAGCAAGAGGAACCAACTGGGTCTGATAGGGAATATCTTTGAACCAGAAAACCTTCTGCAGGGTTAAAAACTTAGCAGCACGTTTAAAGCCCTCTTCAACCCGGTCGGCCCACTTTTTGTAAGCATGAAGTGGAAGGTCGAGAATGGCCTTGCGATTGCAACTCACCGGGGGCAGTTCTTTAGGATTGGTTATGCCCTGCGCCTTCAGCGATTCACGATATTCATGGGTATGCAATAGTGAAATTGACTGAAGAAAGTCGGTGCTAGCAATATTTTTAAGGACATTAAATTTTGCCAGCCTATGGATTCTGCCTTCAACGCCATTTTCCTGATCCCCAAACCAATCTTTCCGAAGGTTAAAATTGTCAGCCGCATAAGTTGCAGTTAGCAACTCAAAGGCGTCCAGTTTTTTCCCGCCGGTATTGACTTTTTCAAACACAAGGCAAACGGCTTCTTTCGAAGTTTCTTTTCCTAGTATGATAACTGGAACCTGATATGTTTGAAAAGTCATGATAATCGATTGGTGGAACTGTTGAAACTGCTTGATTTTCTCTCTATCATAATCCCAAAACTGAAAGAATCCGTTTTGCCAGGAATAAAAATCAAAAATCTTGTTCACGGGAAACATTAAATTTTGGTACTCCAGTTCATGAGTGGAAAGATCATATACTACCTCCCGCCCAAAATCACGCGTCACCTTCTTGTTTTCGGGAAGCCCAATGATGGCCTCCTCCATGTCTGCTGCTGGATCTAGTGCTTTCTCTATGTCGATATAATACCAGCGTAAAACTTTCCGGCGCCTCTCATCCATTGTTTCCACAGGTTTGTCCCTAAAACAAGCCTGGTATAAAGATGTAATCCGCTGTTGCCCATCTAGGACCAAGTTTTCAAGTGAACTGGTTAAGTTTTCAGCCGGCACACCTTCAATAGGGCGAGGTTGAAAGCGGACCTCTCCACCTGCCTTAAGCATCATTATTGCCCCAATAGGAAAAGACTGAGATATACTTTCCAGCAGGCTGCGAATTCCTTGATCGTCCCAAACCCAGCCTCGCTGAAAATCAGGAAGCTGAATCTTTCCACAATTTACGTCTCTTAAGATATCTACTAATAAAACTTTCGTACTGTCAAAAGTAGCGATAGCCAAACCCTATTCCTCCATTCACAAATAATTGCATCTCTAGCCAATCTGCGGGCCAACACAAAAAATTCATGTTTTGTTTTTCTTAGGTCTATAATGATTAAGCAAGGAATTCATTCTCTCAACATAATCACATATACAAGGTACCAGCTCCTTAACCATTTCTTCAACATTTGTCCAGTCACTATCAGGATACCTGAATAAAGTAATATCCTCATGCTCAACAAAAGTAAGCCCCGGTTCAATTAGTTCAGGGTTTTCTTTGAGCATTTGCTCCAATAGATATTCATTCATATCCTTTTCCATGCCTTGAAGGGCCACGAAATACCTCTCGGACGTGCCAATTGATATAGTCCTCATTGGGATAGTAATCCGGCCTTTGCGGCCTGCGTATAGGCCTGCCGTGAAAGCGCATCAGCCATTCATCAAAACCAGAAGTTCCGTGCGCTTCTTCTGCTACCCAGAAAACAAGGGATTTGTCGAGAGTAAATACACCTTTATCAAAAAGCTTATGGTGCATGGAACAGAGGGCGATTCCGTTTTCTTCGTCATCCGGTCCTCCGTACTGGTGCCATTTTATATGGGCCGCTTCAACAGCTACCAAGGTATCTCCCAGCCTGACGTTAAAGCCGCAGACAGCACATTGATATTCATAGGCCCGGAGGACCCTATTTCGAAAGTCCGGGCTGCGGACTGTTTTGGCACCGCTTCCCAGATCCAGGCCAACTTGGGCCAATATATCCTCATGCAGTGTTTCGGGGAAGTATTGATTAAGTATAAGACTGGCAAGTTCTTTTAAGAGGCTGTTGTCTTTCTTCAATATATTATATGCTTCAGCCGTAAATCCACCGGAAGTGTTATTTTCAATCAAATCGCGATCAGACCAGTCCCGCGTGGTATTTAAGGGCCGATTGCCTTCAATCTCCCAGAAACCACCGTCGTTACAGAGCTTGACAAAGGGATAGCTGGGATAGTGCACCTTGCGGTATGGTCCGAATTCTTTTAAAAGCTTTCTTAAGTCATCAACTGCATCTGCATAGGAAACAAGCCTGGGCTCCCCCCTTGTCACACGAGCAAGGCTGTAAAGAAGCAGGAGCGGCTTGTGGGGCGCCCGTTCATCGCCTCTTTGCCAGATCCGGATATTCAATATTTTTTCTTTAAGCTCATCCGGATGCATCTGGGAGACTCTCTTCCTTTAATCTTTGAAGTAGATTTTGAATCTTTCCCAATAACAAGATTCCCTAGGCAAGGTCATTCAGAGCCCAAAGTAGATGAAATCGGGCTTCAGAACTCGAATAATCCATCTTTTTAAACAAACAAAGTTATTAAACTGATAACAGCCGCTACAGCAGATACTACAATTGAAAAGACTATAAGAAGACGAATTTTATCCAAATTTTGTCGTAAAGTTATAATTTCATTTGTTGTTTTTTCATTTAGGCTACTGATTTGATTTGCATGTTCCTTTTGATTGGCGATAATCTCGGGACCAAAAGCAGCTATCGTTTTGATTAAACCGCTCATATTCTCGCTAATTTTATAAGCAGTCTGTAACTGTTTGTTGAGATCCTTCCTGACACTATCCAAATTTTGTCCTGCCGCTTGATAAGAAGTAATTTCTTCTTGCAATTTTTTAATCGTCTCTGTAAGAACTTCGGCGTCCTCCACTGCTTTTAAAAAACGATCTGCATTGCTGGCCATTACTTCACTCCTCCTACTTAGTTAATAATAGTTGGCATTTTTTGTTTAGCTGGTTTAATAGATATAACGCTGGGATTACTGCTAAAGTATCCGGGAGTTCTTTCACCATAACTTTGCTGAAAAATGTATCCTGGAACATCACAGAAACCTCGTTCAGCAACTCTACCGCCAGATTTTCACTGCGCTTATATACCTGTTGAATAGACCAAGCAATAAATGTATAAAGTTTTGCTTTGGGGATAACATAATTTTCTGTAGATGATTTCACAGCAGCAAAAAAGTTTTGCTTGACTACCTCTTGGTTGGCATCCCTGGTGTATATTTCCGTCAATGCTCTAAGCATTAGTAAACTCGGGTAATCGGGATATGACTCAAGATAACGGGAAACCTGACCACGTATTTCCGCAGCTTCGTTGGGAGACCAGATTTCTTCAAAAATGGACATCATACTGTCCAAACCGCTATCAGGAGCATCTAACAGGGCTTCAATCATCTCAGAATGCTCGGTTTGCTCCAGATACCTTAATATTCGCTGCCGAATGTTCATGTTATTGGGATTTTCCGTTGCAGTTAAATACATCTCATAAAGAGCTCTTCGGCGGCCTTTTTCAATAACATTATAAATAAAGTTTAGTAGAAGGTTGACCATTTCCAAAACAAATTGATGATAATCTTTGTGAATTAATGAGTAAGCTTTTTCAACCTCTTTATCGCTTCGACTTCCAAGATAACCCGAGACATAATTTTTGTAGGATTCAATTATATCTTGCTTGCTTGCACCAGTGGTCTTTATAGTAAACTCTTTTTTGGAGTAATCGACAGTATAGTCCTCAATGATACCCAACATAAGAAGCCGGTGAAGGCATTTTTCAGTATTAGATTTATCATTAGGATCATCAGGATCATAAGTCAGTTTTATGACATTTCTATTATCATAGTTTGGAATACGATTTTGTATCAGTTTTTTTACATCATCCAACTCTGCTGCAATGCCACGAAAAGAGGTCACATGAAAATAAAGAGCCCTCGTGATATCATCATCGTTCACCCGTTTTTTGGGGGTAACAACTTCTGCAATTCTTTCTACCGGTGTACTGGGATCCAATAATTCTTTGTTGCGCTTGGGATCATCGTCAGAAGCTAAGATGCAGCAATAGGCTTTTCTTCGGTCTCTGCCAGCTCGTCCGGCTTCCTGATAAAAGGACTCAATCGAAAAAGGCAAACCATAATGAATGGTATAGCGAATATTTGGTTTATCAATTCCCATACCGAAAGCCTTAGTACATGTAAGAAGTGGTATCTTATTATATTTAAAACGTCTGGTTATAGCCTGTTTTTGGAGCGTCCAGCCGTAACTGAATCGCCGGTATCTGGGCGCTTTACCCGAATAATAATCGTTAGGAATGCCTAGCTCACTTTGTATTTTTTGGGAAACTTGCACTACGCCATATTCGCCGTTGACCCAGGGGCAAAAAACTAGCCCGGAATAAGTATCCTTCCCGTTTACCTGAAACAGTGTATTCCTTGGAACTCTGAATAGGCTGGGAAGCATCTGGCTCAAATATCCCTTTAAACGAGAAAACTTTTCAGATGAACTACAATGGATGACTTCAAAATTCAGCTCAGGGCGATCAAAAGATTTTGGTGTAATGATAGCATCAAAGTCTTCTATTTGCAGCTCACGCTGGACATCTTTTAATACTGCTCTAGAAGCAGTACCAGTTAGGGCGATTAATGGCGGCACAATATCCTTTGATTTGCAATACTCCCTGCTAATCCGACCAATATTTAAATAGGCTGTTCGGAAATCATGCCCCCATTCGGATACGCAGTGTGCCTCATCAACTACAACCATATTGATCGGTGTATGAACGGTCAGACTACGAAGAGATTCCCTAAACTCAATGGTCTGCAGTCTTTCTGGTGCGATGTAAGTAATTAAATATTCAGCCTGCCCAAAAAGATTGATTGCTGCGGCTCGTTCTTCAGCATCGATAATTAAACTGGAAATACCGATACAACGGTCAATGCCATAAGATGCTAAATTATCAAGCTGGTCCTCCATCAAGGATAAAATCGGTTCGATAACAATGGTTCTACCTGGTAGTATTAACGATGCCAGTTGGAATGCAATGGATTTACCGCCTCCAGTGGGTAGTAAAAGAATTGCGTCTTTACCTTGCAGAGCTCTTACTACTGCATCCAACTGCCCTTCCCAAAATTTTTCTTTTCTAAATAAATATCTAAGAAAATAGAGTAAAGTCTTTTCTTTTGGAGCATCCAATACTGCAGCAGATGTAGGGGAAATGGTGTTCGTAATATGAAATGGTACAGAAATATTTTGTATGAAAAAAGTGGGGCATTCGTCTTCTAATTGGCTTGAAAAAGAGATACAAATAACCTCCCCCTGCCCGATATCCTTACTGCCAGACATAATCACAACGGGTTCACCTGAAAACGTTCTAATTGAGTATAAATCGCCCAAATGACGAACCAACTGCATAATATCTTTTACAGCCAACCGGAAAACTTTTTCTATCTCTCCAGTTTCGAACATCCCATCTTCAGGGTATCGAAAAACAATTTTCCATTGGTCGGAGTTTGCAAAGCTTAAGAAACCATATTTAACGGCTTGTAATATAGTTAATTGAGTCTGGTGACTTATCTTTATAGCGTTGATGAATTTGGATAGTTTATCTACGGCACTCTCTTTTCGGACAAAAGCAAGTTTCATGTTGATTTCATTAATAATCTGAGCAGGGTTTTTTTCAACTTCTTCCGCTGGAATTCTTATAACATGATACCCGTGCCTAATTAACATTTCATCCCTTTGCCTGTCTGAATCTTTATAAGAGTGGTGTTGCTGCCCGTCAATTTCCACCACAATTGGCCTGGCTGCCCCTGGATGGTATATTAAAAAATCAACTCGACCGTTTAACGATGAATTGGGGATTAAACTTGACAATTCAACCTGAGGTGTTACCCAATGAGAAAAATCATCACCCAATAATTCCGGTATGATTTCAGTATAAAAAATACGTTCAGCCTCACTATCCAACCAATAATCTTTTACCATAGGCTGACCTTGTACCAGATGCTCAGCTGACAATTTAACACAGTCTTTATCACCGTCAATTCCAAAAAGATCGGAAAGACTTTTTTCCAAATCCGGCGAACATAATGTTATTCGGCCTCTCGTTAGGATTTTTTCACATACAGAAAATATCTGACTCATGCGCTCTGACCATTCACCAGACGGCTCAAAAGACGGAAAATCAAGTCGCCATTGGGCAAAAGATTTTAAATAAGATTCATCGATTTCAAGAAGCCTTATCGCTTCTAAGCATGCACTCGAAGTGGCAACGCTTTCAAAAAAGGATGCTTGATATCCTTGATATTTGCTTCTAGCAATCATATGATGTGGGAACACAAACTGTTCTGTTGGCCCACTTGAAGTTTCTTCTGGACTTTCATCAAACTCCAATATGCATTTACATTTAGGATATCTGCTGCAACCATAAAACTGCTTTCCAGCTTTGGGACCTTTTCGCGCCATTCTTAAAACCATCGGTGAATTGCATTTTGGGCAATTAGGCAAGTCACACCCTCCCAATAAGGATAGTATTGGCCCATTTGTTTTTGTACCGGTTTTTAAATCAAGTCCAACCTGGTCCAAAATATCCTTGTGTATTGTTTCAGGGAAGTATTTATTTAATATAAGTCCGGCCAGTTCTTTTATAAGGTTTTTGTCTTTCTTCAATAGATCATATACTTCAGCGGTAAACCCACCGGAAATGTTGCTTTCGATTAGATCACGATCCGACCAGTCCAGGGTTGTATCTAGGGCCCGATTGCCTTCAATCTCCCAGAAACCACCGTCGTTGCAGAGCTTGACAAAGGGATAGCTGGGATAGTGCACCTTGCGATACGGCCCAAATTCTTTTAAAAGCTTTTTCAAGTCTTCCATTGCTTCTTCATAGGAAACAAGCCTGGGCTCACCCCTAGCAACACGAGCAAGGCTGTAAAGAAGCAGGAGCGGCTTGTGGGGCGCCCGTTCATCGCCTCTTTGCCAGATCCGGATATTTAATATTTTTTCTTTTAGTTCGTCCGGATGCATCAGGGTTAGCTCGCTTCCTTAAATTTTTTGAAGCGGATTTCTAATCTTTCACGGTCAGGCCAGTGAGCTTTTTTAGCGGGTAGAATAATTTTCTGTTTATGCATTTCCTGTAGACCATGTTTCAGCATCGGGCCGTCGAGTTCACGAAGTATATCATCCCTGACAACAATCTGGAAATCCGGGGTTACCCCAATGAGATTACTATCAAAGGCAGCGTGATGTATTTTGCATAGCGACAGTCCATTGGGAATAACCGGCTCTCCGCCTTCTTCATTATCGGGGATAATGTGCGCAGCATCTAAAAGCTGCAGGTGACGCAGCCGGCAAAAAGCACACTGCTCCCTGTAGGCAGTTAAAACGCGTGCCCGGAAGACTCTTTGGTGCAACCTCGTTATGGCCTGACTAGTAACATACCGGCGCCGGTAGTCAGCATCCTCTTCATATACATATAGCGCTTCACTGGGCTTGCCTTTTCTATAGTTTTCAACCAGGCTTTTCTCATCTACGAGAACAAGAAAAGTCAGCTCTTGAGGCAAGTCTTCTTTGATAAAAACAGGCCACTCTGCCAGGTATTTACCCGGTTCAACACCTAAAAAATAAACGAGAGGAAGATTCCTGCGCATTACCTCCCGCAAACCTGCGTTGTCCCTGTGATTGGGATCGGTACCACGGTAGCGGTACGCCAGCAATCCCTCTCTCAAGATAGTGTCATCATAAGGACCGTCGGCAACCGTAGTGATCGACAGAGGCAGTTCAAGTATTTTCGGCTTCCAGATGCCCTGTGGCCCCATCATGGTGATGCGTTGGCCATTGAAGACAAATCCCTGCTCCAGAATGGTTCGTGGGAGAATATCCCCATGCAGTAGAACCTGCTCCTCAAGCCATTTAAAAGCAGCCATTCTAATCTGGAAATCCATATCTGCGTTTACCAATATACCCCAAGCGCCCCCTAATTGCCAAAATCAAGTGGATTACTAAATGTGTAGATTTATTTTCAGTCTTTTACATTAATTACGATAAAAAGCGACGCAATCCTGCATATTTAGAAATGTTAGTTCTTTTGCCTGTAGTGTAAACCGTAGCCCCGCGCCAATGTATAAAGGATATAGAAAGAATGCCTTGAATTTAATAAAGCAATTCTTATTATAAGAACGATGATTATTACACTAGTCTTAAGCAAGTTTAATTCTGTTTATCTGAATGGAAGGGATAAAAGAGCACATGCTGATGAAACCGGCTACTCCAGAAATGGTCCGGGAATGGAAAAAGATACACAAGCAATATAAAGATAGGTTAAAACCAAATAGAAAGTCCGGTCAGGAGATAGTGGACTATCTTTTGTCGAAGTATTCGCTTACCCCTATAAATGATAGCAAAGCAAAACAGGTAGTCTCTTTGAATGTGCTGAAAAATGAACCGCTGAGAGAAAAACTGCCCGAGGGAGTGGAGCCCAATCCCGTTGCATTTTACCTGGAAAACGAAGGAGAAGGGAAAAAGATATATCAAAACCAGGATGAAATGTTTAAGGGCAGGAAGATTTTTATTGGCGTAGACCTGGCGTCAGGATATTTTATGGTTGAAGGAAGCAGCATGCTGTGGGATGAGCTCTGTGCCTTTCAAGGATTGGATGCAAAAGACATCGAAAACTATTATTGTGTTGCTCAATATATTTCCTGCTTGAAGCGGTTTAATAAATTATAGTGTAGCTGCTAATGCATAATGTCCAGAGATAGACGGTGTTAAATGTCCTTGGTTTGACGGAATGCTGACAAAATACCCCCTGGGGCATTACTAGCTCAGCAATTTCCCTAGGGGGGTTTGAATTACCGTTTTTCTGCTAAACTCTCCTCGATCAACTCCAGCCGCTTTTCTAAAAAGTACAAATCACTTAGGTCCCGGCATCTCATGTTGAGGGTTTTGTAATCATCAAGGGTGCTATGCCTGGATGCAATTTGGCTTTTTAGATCAGCCAGGATTTCTTTGTAAAGCCTTTTTACGAACTTGATGTCAAAAGGGCTTAGTTCAGAATCATTCTCCCCCCAGAGCAAAAGCGCCAAGATGTCGAGAAGTTGTTTTTTGTCTACATTGCAGCTTAAGGTATCCATGTTTGCCCTCCGATTAGAGAAATTCCCCATCGATTACCAGCTTGACCATGTGGTCATCAATGATGCGGCGGCCGTTCTGTGCGCCATAGAGCATGCAGTGTGTACAGAGCTTGTTTACCAGCCTGGCTGCCCCATTGGCAAAACGGTAAACTTCATCTACCGCCGCATCGGAGAATATTTCATGATTGGCGCCGGCGTAAGTCAGATGCCGTTTGATGTACTCGCCTACCTGAGCCCGGTCCAAGTGCGGCAGTTTGCACTGAAGATCAATGCGCTGCCGGATGGCGCCGTAAACCTTAAGCTTTAGCTTGTCCATAAGTTCGTTTTGCCCGACGAGGATCAAAGCCATGGGGCTGAGTGAATCCATTTTGAAATTGAGCAGAAAGCGGACCTCCTCGAGCATCTCCCGGTCCAGAAGATGGGCCTCATCGACAACTACAACAGGCTGCATGTGGTAAATCCCTTTCATCATTTCGATCTCCCGGTGCAGCTGCCGTTTGGCGTCCCCGCGGTAGAACTTGGCCTCGCAGCCCAGCTGTTCTAAAAGACCCTTGTAGAAATGTCTCGGGGTTAGCTTGGAGTCCGCCAGATACAACAGCATAAACTCACGCGGGTCCAGGCTGTCTTTTAGCTTGCGAATAATGGTTGTCTTGCCGGTACCGCAGTCGCCGGTCATCACGGCAAAAAGCTGTCTTTTGGCAGCGTGTTCGAGGCGGCCTAAGACCTCCTCCATCATCACAGAAAGGTACAGCTCGGTAGTAGGGATATCCCTGGTAAAGGGCGTATGGGACAGTTCGTAGAAAGCCTCAATCATCTTTCGCACCGTCCTTTCCCGCCCTGCGGTAGGTTACGGCAGGTATCTGGCGTGCTTGGCGCTCTTCATTTTGTTTTAAGGCAGCGCTAAGCAGCCTTGACCTTTCAGCAGGGTGGGGCAAAAGATGAGGCGGCAGCTTGGGGCGCGGCCCAGTTCTTTCGCCAATGACAAGCTTTTTGGCCATCCAGGGCGGGTGGCCTTCATACTCAATGGTCAGCCGGGCAATATCTGCAGGGTCATAGATCACATCTACTGTGCAGCCGATGAAATTTAAGCCGACTTCATACTTTTCCCCCCGGAAGCTGATGCAACCGGCTTTGTCCACTTTTCTCTCTTCACAGTGTAAAAAAGCATTGGCGATAACTTCGGGGGGCAGGAATTTTAATGCCCTTTTACTGCCGCGGTATGTCGCTTCGGGGCTTTTGCCCCCCAGGGCACTGTGAGGTTTGTTCTGATAGCATTCTTCCAACCAGACCCAGAACAGCCGGTTGAGTTCAGTTAAGCTTTCCGGTTTCTCCAGAGCTACTTCATTTAAGAAAGCATCAACGGTCCGGTTGAACCTCTCCTGCTTGCCAGCGCTTTCCGGGGAGTATGGCCTGGCAAAAAGCAGCCGGATGCCCATCTTGGCGCAGGCACGGGCCATCCACCTGTTTCGGTACTGGGTCCCATTGTCGAAAAAAACGCTGTCAGGCACTCCGAATTTTTGAACGGCCTGGCGGAAGCAGTCTTCGACAATGATTTGATCTAACACGGGATAAAACTGGCCGTGAAGAATAAAGCGGGTGGCATCGTCTAAAAAGCTCACCAGGTAAACCTGCTTTTTGGCCCCGTCTTTACCGATGGGTAAGTACGGCCCGTACTTGATATCTGAATGCCAAAGCTGATTCCGGTGCCTTTGCTGGTACCGCCTGGCTGCAATGCCGGTAGCGGCGTATGTCTTCATCTGCCGGGTGCTGTAACCCCTTTGGGCGAGTTTCTCCTGCAGGGTGCTGCGTTTGATCTGCCCCGGCTCAGCCAGCCCTTCCCATTCAAGAATTTCAATAATCTGGGCCACACTGCGGCCGGGGACCTCGCGGCGCAGCAATATGGCTTGCTCAAGAACTTCCGGCGGTATGGCCGGCTCCCTAGAGCAGCCTTTGCTTTTTGGCTTCAGGCCATCGAAGCCCTGCGCCTGGTAACGGGCCAGGTAGCGGCGCAGGGTCCGTTCGGAAATACCTGCCCGGGTACAGATCTGCCCCCTGAGTTGCCTGGCCCTGGCGGAATCTAAACCCTCCGCCAGCAGCGGCAAGAGGAGTTGCAGACGTTCTGTAGCGATCTCTTCTGCCTTTTTCCGGTCTCTCATGTTAATGCCTCCTTCAAATGCAGGGTTTAACATGAGTCTACTGCTCCTTTAACCGGACAGAAATGCAGAACGGGTCTGCACCCAATAATTTGCGTTTGCCACCGGTCGGACAATCCTGGCCAGCCAGCCGGACCCATCCCCAACGTGAGCCCAGATCCTTTGGAGCGAAGACCCGGGAAGCTCGGATCTCTCTTCCGCAGCACCTTTTCCGTAGCGGGCAGTGATGGAAATTAAACTTCCCAGGAAGTAAGTGGCCAAAGCGCTAAACCACTGCTTCCAGCGGCTAATAGTGGACTCATCAGCTCCCACGCTTAGTACCTTCTCACCGGTTACCACTGCTTCGATGCTCTTACTGCAGTAGCGCTTGTATGGAACCAGGATGTCGGGCAGTTCATGGTGCACCCGCTTGCACGGTTCACACCTTAGCCTCCGGATCATCAAAACCACACGTTCCCCGGTGTCTTTGATGTAGCCGCGTCTCCTGCTGCCTATAACCTTCAGCGCTCCACCACAGCAAGGGCAACAATGCTGCTCCCCGCTCCTAACGAAAAACACCCCGGGTGGGGTTTTCAATTAGCTGGTATTCTGATACAATGACCATACCAACTTGGTGACGCCTCTAGTGCTGTTGCTGACCACAGCAGTACATTCACAGAGGCGTCTTTCCTTTCTTAAGATTTAATATGGACATTATATATATCTAATCCTGGACAGGCAATACCGTCAGCTTCTAGGCATTATGGGGTAGCGGAAACATTATAGTCCTGATTAGATTCTTAGCTGCGCTCAGAATTTGAACGTGTTTCCAACACCACGGTTAAAGACCACGGTTAACGAAAAGCAGGGTTCTCTTCAGGCTTCGCCTTCAGGATGGCAAGAAGTGGGCTGTGTACGGTAATTTAAAAGTTGACCACTTTGAGGGGTAATGGTAACGAAAAGTTGACCACCCCAAGACTCCCATCCTGTAAACTGGATGTATCACGCAACATACCAGGGACAGGAGGAAAGGAAGTGCTCGAAGTGGTCGATATAGAGTATATCAGAAAAAAGTACTACGTTGAAGGATGGTCAATTCGCAAGATCAGCAAACAGCTTGGTTACGCAAGGCAGACTATCCGCAAGGCCCTGGCCAGTTCCAAGATACCTGAGTATGAACTCGCAAAGGCACGCCCATGTCCGGTCATGGACCCCTACCGGGAAATCATTTTAAACTGGCTCAGGCAAGACGAAAAAGCCCCCAAAAAGCAAAGGCATACCGCCAAGCGTATTTATGACCGGTTGGTTGAAGAGTACGGTTTTCAGGGCAGTGATTCCACGGTCAGGAAATATGTTCGCAAACTTCGCCCGGTGATTCATGAAGTACATATCCCTCTTTACGCCGCATACGGGGAACAAGCTCAGGTAGACTGGGGCCGGGCCAAGGTTATCATCAGGGGCAGGCTCACCGAAGTATGCCTCTTTTGCCTGCGCATGAAGGCCAGCAAAGTCCCCTTTGTATGGGCTTTTCACACAGAGAAGCTGGAGGCATTCTTAGAAGGCCACCGCCTGGCCTTTGAGTGGCTGGGAGGCGTGCCCACTGAGCTTGTCTATGATAATCCCAAAACCGCGGTAGTCAAAATCCTGGGCGGCCCGAAGCGGCAAGAGCACCTTGCCTTCGCCAGCCTGCGGGCCCACTACCTGTTCGACAGCATCTTTTGCCGGCCCGGAGAACCCCACGAAAAGGGCTCCGTGGAGGGCCTGGTGGGCTATGTGCGGCGCAACGCCCTGGTTCCGATGCCCGACGTGCCGGATATTGATTACTTAAACAATGAGATCTTGCTGAAATGGTGTCAGAAAGAACTTCAGCGTCACAGTGAAGAGTGGGAACAGGAAAAGTCAGCTTTACGCCCCTTGCCAGCTTACCCGTTCCGTTGCTGTGTCGCTAAGATGGCCAAGGCCAACAGTTACAGCCTGGTAAATTACGAACGCGTCCGCTATTCGGTGCCCTGCCGCTATGTCAAAGAAACTTTGAGACTCGAGATCTTCGCCGAGCGGATCGAGGTGTGGCATAAAAACCAGCTGGTGGCATACCACCGGCGCAGCTACAAAGCCAAAGACATGCTCCTGGAACTGGACCACTACTTAGATGCCCTGGAGCGAAAGCCCCGCGCAGTGATGCACGCGGCAGTCGTACGCCGGCTCCCTGAAGTCTACGCCAGGGCTAAAGAGAAACTGATGCACGGCAACCCAGAAGGGTATCGAGAGCTGTGCCGCATCCTTTTACTGCACCGGCATTACTCCCAGGTTGAAGTGGCTTCAGCTTTAAAACAGGCCCTTGCTCTGGGTTCGGTCAATGAAGCTACCGTTAAACAACTGCTCATAAACCGGGCTAACGGCCAGGCGCCCCCTAAAGTCGAAGTGCCTGCCGCACTAAACCAATACAGGGTTTCCCCAAGTACTGCCGATTGCTACGATGTTCTTTTGGGGGTGGCAAGGTGAACGAAGCCCAAAGTGCCGTGATTGAGCTTTACTGCAAACAGCTCAAGCTGCCGGCAGTACGCCAGGTCTACAGGGAGCTGGCAAAAGACGCCGCAGAGGGGAATAAAAGCTACACCGCCTTTTTGGCGGCCTGCCTGGCCTTTGAAGTGGAGGCTAGAAACGCAAATCAAAAGCAAAGAAGGCTCAAGGCAGCGCGCTTTCCCTGGGTGAAAAGCTTCGGTGATTTCGACTTCACGGTAATGCCCAGCCTGCCCAAGCAAAAAATTCTGGCTTTGGCCGGCGGCAGTTTCATCCGGGAACGAGAAAATGTGATTTGTATCGGGAACCCCGGGACCGGAAAGAGTCACACCGCCATTGCACTCGGTCTCTCCGCCATTGAAGCCGGGTACCGGGTCCGCTTTATTAAAACAGTGGAGCTGGTACAGGAGCTGCTCTTGGCAGAGAAAGAATACCGCCTGCCGCGTTATTTGAAAAGCTGGCATAAAATTGATCTGGTGATCTTGGATGAATTGGGGTATATCGGTCTCGGGCCAGGTGGTCCGTTACTGTTCCAGTTTTGTGCGGAACGCTACGAACGGGGCAGCATCGTCATTACTTCTAATCTCGAATTTTCTCGCTGGGGGGAGGTGTTTGGCGATATTACTTTGACTACGGCTCTTTTAGACCGGCTTACCCATCGGTCACATGTGTTTGTGTTTGAAGGAGAATCCTACCGTTTTCGCGAAAGCCAAAAAAGACAAAAGGACGAGGATTGGTAAATTCTGGTTGGGGCCCCTACCCCCTAGGGGGTAGGGGATACCCCCCTGGGTTGTACCGTAAGTGGTCAACTTTTCGAGTCCCGATCCGGTCAACTTTTCGGTTACCGAAAACAGCCCTTTCGCCATACATCGAAGGGGAGGCGCCGCAGTTCCTGCGGGCCGCCCTGTACCACCACTATTAAATGTGCCGCTTCGCCCCGATCCCACCTTGAGCGATAGTTTGCTTCATACGCATAACGAAAGGTGATGGGATCACTAAAAGCAAGGACATCGAACCCCATTTTCCCTAAGACCGAGAGAACATCTTCTTCCAGGAGCAAGCCGTCGGGATCAGCCA
>Ga0209508_1001642_pt1 | contig 16616 bp, 19 predicted proteins | sample AD_UKC129_MetaG_FD_184427 | JGI IMG/M metagenome (GOLD analysis project Ga0209508, IMG submission 184427) | Active sludge microbial communities of municipal wastewater-treating anaerobic digesters from Canada - AD_UKC129_MetaG (SPAdes) (version 2) | ecosystem: Engineered > Bioreactor > Anaerobic... | reverse complement strand
AAGTTGCAATAAATTTTCCAAAAATCGTAGCAAGGTATTTCAAAAGTTGCAATAAGTATTTCAAAAGTTGCAATAGGGTATTTCAAAAGTTGCAATAAGTATTTCAAAAGTTGCAATAGGGTATTTCAAAAGTTGCAATAGGGTATTTCAAAAGTTGCAATAAGTATTTCAAAAGTTGCAATAACACACTTCAAACCCAGTATTTATGCATATTTCAAAAACCTAAAACCTTAAAACAATAATAAAAAATATAAAAAAGTTGTTGTTATAAAATTTCAAAAATAAAAATAGGGTATTTCAAAAGTTGTAATATGGTTACAATATAATTATCAGTTTGAATCATAAAAATTATGTAATAGCACACAGAATATTTGAAGGAACCGTTGACCAAGCTCCTGTATATCCAAGAGAAATTACAAAATTAGCTCTTAATTATGATGCAAGTAGCATAATGTTAGGGCACAATCATCCAGCTGGTTCTTTATCTCCAAGTTTAGCTGATGAAAAAACTACTCAATATATAAAAGATGCTTTAGAAACTGTAGGGGTTAAAGTTCTGGACCATATCATTGTTGCTAATAATGAACAATATTCTTTCAGAGAAAGAAATTGAAGATGTTAAAGCAGGTAAATTTGAAATGGGGTTTTACGAAAAAGAAGATTTGATTTTTATGCTGTTTAAGTTCGGTAATGGCCCTTATATGGATGCACCTTATAGTGTTCATTTATCGGAACCTTTTGAATTTATCGAAATAAAGCCTGGTTTTGGTTTTGGTTTAACAATTCTTTTAATTGATTCTTCAACAGGTATCCTTAAAGCTATTAGATATGTCAGTTTATCAACTGACTTTTCTCAACGGTTCAAGCTTGCCGTTGAAAGACAAAAGAAAATGTCTTTTGATAAAGATTTATACTTACTAAAAATTCAAAGTGTTTTTAATAACTATTCCACGAAAGATTTAGTTTCCAGAGCTGATGCATGGTGTAAAATAAAATAGTTTTAGGGGTTTTTTATGAGAAAAACTGTTCGAGACTGGAGAGTTGAGTGAATTGATACTTTGGGAAGCACTAATGATTTAGAGGTTATTGTTAGTAGTTTCCCGGAAGACGAATGTATTTTTAAAATTCTCTTTCGTTAATTTTTGTACAGGATGTTAATCCTGTTTTTTTATTTTTTGTTGTGTTTTAGATTGTGGTTCGTTTTTTTGGCTACTCTTTGTTTTTTAATACTTTAGATGTGTATCAAATTGTGGTACTTATGTTTGTTGTTTTTATTTATTGTTTTCTACTGTGTTATATTTTGTGGTTGTGGATTTTTATTAATCCTTCATTTTTAGGTTTTTGCGTGTGTATCATTTTATGGTTAATTTCTTTTTCTTGTGTTTTTCTTCTTTTTTTATTTTATTTATATTTTATGGTACATAATTCCTTCTAAACTTTGATTTATGCCGTTTTTTGTGTGTATCATTTTGTGGTTCTTTTTTAAATATTTTTCTTATTGTATTTTTGTTTGCTTTATAAAATGTGGCACATTTTTGATATTTTTCCTTGGATTTTTAATCTTTTAGTGTGGTTTAATTCGTGGTACATGGATAATTTTACTTAAGATTAGTATTTTTTATATTTATTATGCTTAGCAAGCGATAGGCTACCCAAAAATTCTGCACTCATAGACCTTGTAATTCTAAATGCCACCTGGCGGTCTTTTCCTCCCGTCATGGCAGAATTACAGGCCTATGAGCTTGATTTTTGGGTACCCGGCTTTTACTAGGGTCGCCTTCGAAGAAATTTTGGCATTGCCCCCCAAATTCCGTAAGGCAAATTCCGTAAGGCAGGATAAGGATGATGCTAACGCGTTTACATATTGTAGGCAAAGCCTACAAACAAATGGGTTTTTGATGTGATGCAATTATAGATATATCTATTGAAATGTGATGCAATAATGGGTTATAATTATTGGTAGTTATTAATTTAATGTGATGCAAGGAGGTTATTATATGCCGAGACTAACTGTAACTTTTGATGATAATACTTATAACACCATCATTAACATTGCTGCTCGTGAAAATATAAGTGCGTCTGAAGTTGTAAGACAGGCAACAGAAAAAGGTTTGTCTGTTGAGTGGTATAACGAGAATATTGACCACATTGCAAAAATTGTCCGTGAACAAATGGGTATAGTTATTAAACCACATATAGAAAGACTTGCGAAGCTTTCATCAAAAGGTGGACATATAGCAGCGACAGCAACTTTTTTGAACGTGCAAGCACTACAAGACCTTGTTCCTGAAAGGAAGAGAGATGTAAGAGAAATTTATGAAAATGCGAGAAAGAAAGCTGTAGAATACATGAAAATACCGGTAGAAAAATTCGAGGTATTTGAGGAATGAGGTGCTTAACTTGAGCACAAGAGGGAGGATGTAAGTTTGAGCAGAATTGTATTTAAAGTTTCTTTTAAGAATCCTAATTTAAAAGATACTTCAGGTAAAAATGTATCACATATCGAATATATTGCGACACGCCCTGGCGTTGATAAAACTTTGACAGAAAAAGACTTGGAAAAAGAATTAGATTCAGACAATGAAACCTATATGAAATATATCAACGAAAGACCTCGAAGTCATGGACTGTTTGATAAAAACGGAGTTGCAAATATAAACAAAATAAAGAAAGAAATAAGTACTCATACCGGGTTTGTGTGGCGGGCAATAATATCTATGAAGGAGGAAGACGCCCTTAAGAATGGATTTGAAAATAAAGAAAAGTGGCAAGAGCTTGTCCGGTCAAAAATGCCGGACGTAGCTTATGAAATGGGTATCAAACTTGAGAACTTAAGGTGGTGTGCTGCCGTTCACATGGAGAAAGGCCACCCTCATGTTCATGTCATGTTTTGGGAGAAAGAGCCAGAAAAAATAATTGGAGTTGTTAAAGAAAGCTCATTGAACAAAATAAGAAAGTCTTTAACAGATGAAGTATTTGAAAATGAAAGACAAGAACTTTTAATAGAGAAAAATATGATGCGAGATTTGCTAAGGGACTTAGCACTAAAGAATGTTGGGGATGTTATAAAAGATATTAAAGAATTTAGTAAGATAAATCTAGTAATAGGAAATACAGAGAAAAATGGCCTACCTCCAAAGCTTTTTGAAGAAAAAAAATTAATAAATGATATTAAAGAGCTATCACAAATGTTGCCGGGACACGGCAGAGTTGCTTTAAAATTTATGCCGGAAAACGTGAAAATCAAAACAAAAGAAATAGCTGAATTTATTCTAAAGCAGCCAGCGTTTGCTTGGGTTGTGGAGAAAAATCTAAAAGCAACTGAAGAACTCGCAAAAATGTATACAGGAAAGAATGAAGATATAGAAAGAGTAAGAAATAAAGCTTATTCGGACTTGGTAAATAGGATTTCACAAGTCGTACTTAAAGGAGCTGTAGAAGTAACGAGAGACAGCAGAATTACTATAGACCTAAGTAAAGCTCAGGTTGCTGTAAATCTTATAAAAGAATCCGAAGGTATCATAGTTCAAAGTCAAGAACAAAAGGAAATTTGCAACAGACTAAGTAAGTATTGCATAAAGGCAAGTATCACAGATGAAGAAAGTATCAATAGAATTTTTAATTATCTAAATAAAGAAGATTATGTATGTAGTTATGAAGACGTAAGACAAATATACGAGGAAGCAAAAAGACAATATAAAGATTTTAAATTATCTAACAAAGAGATGCGTAATTGTTTTACTGTGCTTAAAGCAATCGGAATAGATAAAGACAGAAGTATAGAACTTTTAAAAAAATCGTCCGGTGGAATCAATGATATGCGGCCAATAAAATATGAGGAAATAAGAGTAAATATAGAAGAAATAAAAAGGACTTTAAAAATAGACAATAGTAAAAAAACGATTATGAACTTAGCTAAGACACTTTTTGTCTCCGGTGTAGACTATGAGGAAGCAAAAACAATACTTAATAAATTTTCCGGACAAATCGACGATGGTGACTATAAAAAGGTACTGGAGAAAGCATATAAGCAAGTGTCTGAAAATAACGCTTTTGGAAAGTTAACTGTCATATCCAAAAATGATTGGACGGATATGTTTAAATCTATAGGAATTAATCCTCCACCAGAGTACATGTATAGCTCATATGAATTAAACAATTCTTTGGGATTCGGCTCTGTAGTAAATCAAATATGGAAGGCTGCTTGGAATACTTTAGAAAGTCAAAGCAAACAAACTGCAATGCAAGCTGAATATATGAAAAAGCAGCTGCTAAGGGATGGGGCAAAATCTAAAGAAGCAATAAAAGAAGAAATAAAGAAGCAAAAATCGTCAAGTCTTTTTAGAGATGAAGAACTTGAATAAAGGCAAATTTTATTAATTTTTTTTAAACATATGGATTCATACATAACGCTGCCTAACAGCAGCAAAAAAATATCAAAAAGATATTAACTTATTTTAAATTTTGCATATATGTTATTGTCAATAAAAATTCCCCAAAAAGGGGAAAGATTTTTCCCCACCTAAAAAAAGATAGAAACTTAGACATATATATGTTGACTACACACATATGCTTTGGTATAATATAAATAAATATTTATTTATTAGTAAATACATTGTATAATTTAAAAAAAAAGGAGGTTGAGGAGGGTAAATGTAATGAATGACATTGGCAGCAACAACGAAAAGGAAATAAATGATAAAGTTGCTTTCACAACAACTATAAGTAAATATACGAAAAGAAGGCTTAAAGCTTATTGTGCAGTACATGACCTTTATATGAATGACCTACTTGAAAAACTAGTAGATGAGTTTTTAAAAAAAATGGAGGAAGGTGAGGGAGGTTGTCAATATATATAAGGGAAAAGCAACTCTCACCTGAAGCTTTAAAGGCATTAGCCGAAGCACCAAACAAAAGCATGTTTGTGAGAGAAGCAGTTGAGTTTTATGTACATCATGGTAAGGACATCTTAAAAGAACTGAAGGAAATTAAAGAACTTATGAATAGTGTGCTTGATTTAAACATACTGAAAGAATTACAAACAACAAGGACGGTTGATAGAATTCCTGTTCAAGATGTAAGTAAAATGCCTAAAAGAGAAACGCAAGAAAATGTAGTACAAAAGAGTGAAATAGCGCAAGGGGCAAAACCCACGAGTGAACCAGAATCTACAAAAAATATTGAAGACGAGAGAAAAAAGGAGATAGAAAAGCAAGTGGTAAGGTCAATTAGCCTTTGGTTGTAAAGTTTATTTAAGGAGGTCAAAAAATGAGAATTGCCGTAGATGTGGGATTCGGTTTTATAAAAGCAATGAATCAAAATAATGAAAAAATAAGGTTTCCTTCAGTTGTTTCTAAGAAAAGTGAAAATTCTTTGAAAGGTATAGTTGGAGGAACTGGTGATGATTACTCAGTTACATATTGGGAAGTTTCTCAGTCTGGGGAGAATGTAAATCAAAAAAAATTATATATAGGTGATGCTGGTCTTTCAAACGGTGGAACAAGAAAGTGGGAGGACAAAGATAAATTCAACGTAGAAGACATAAAAATATTTATTGTTACTGCCGTGGGTCTATTAAATGAGAATGAGCCAGTGGACCTATGTTTAGGACTTCCAATGTCATATTATCTTACAAAAAAAGAAGAGCTATACGAAGGTCTTAAAGACTTAAATGCGAGAATATCAATAATGGGACAAAGAGGACTAAGAGAAGTAAAGTTTAGCTCTATATTTGTTTTTCCTCAAGGTGCTGGAGCTTACTATTCAAGTTTTTGCGATATAAACGGCAACATAAATGACTATGAATTTGCACAATCAAATGTAGGCGTAATAGATATTGGCTTTAGAACAGTAGACTTCCTTGTTATGATGAAGGGAAGGAACGGAATCCAAATATCTGATAATCTCAGTGGTAGCCTTGAGGAAGATGGCATGAACACAGCACTACAAAATATACAAAAAGCAGTTTCTAATGACAAGAGAGTTAATAGGGAAGTTGCGTTAGAAGAAATTGAGAAAGCAATTCTTTGGTTTAATTCAAGATTTGATTTTCGCAGAGAAACAATAGACCTCACGGAGTACGAGGATCAAGCATACAGAGAATTGGCAGAAGAAATTATATCAAAAATAAAGATTCGATGGGGTGCTGAAGGAGATTTGTTAAGTCGAGTTGTTATTACGGGTGGAGGAGCAGAAGAACTGTTCCCATATATGAGAGATAAGTTTGATACTGCCGTACTTCAGAATGATTGTGCTTTTGGAAACTGTAAAGGTTACCTAGCGGCACAAGCTATAAAGATGAAAAAAGAAGAAATTTGATTAAGAGAAGCAGAAGGTGATGTATATGCCAGACCTAACCGGCAAAAAAAATAAAAAAACAAGAAGAGCAAAAGTAGTGTTTGTGTTAATGACATTACTTTTAGACGTGTTTTTTTTGCCTTGGATCATAAAATTACCTATTATTTTGGCAGAAAGAGGCGAATATAAAACCTGGTTAAAATATGGCATACTTAATTCAATGAGAGACGTTATTGTTGATACAAAAGTTAGAACATTCTTTTTGATACTACAAGCTGCTGTCATAACATTTATAGTAGCGATACTTTGGAATACTAATAAAATTAAAAGGCCATATAAACCAGCCAAAGATATAGGAGGGCCAGAAGCAGCAGGAAGCGGACAGCATGGCACAGCAAGGTTAATGACAGAAAAAGAAAAAGAAAAAAACTGCGGAGTTTGGATAACAACGCAGGAATTAAAAACAGGGGGAATAATATTCGGAAAGGATGAAGGATATGGCTGAGAAAATCTATTATGAACCGGAAGACGCACACACACTTATTATTGGCACTACACGTTCAGGTAAGTCAAGAAAAATCATTCTTCCTTCCGTTTGGGCTATAGCACAATCTGGGGAGTCAATGGTACTTGGTGATCCAAAAGGAGAACTTTATATAACTACTCGTGAATATTTAAAGAAACAAGGTTACGAGATAATAGTATTAAATTTGAGAACTCCTTCAATGGGTAATCAATGGAATATGCTGGAGATGGTTATACAAGCAGTTGAAAAGGGAGACATATCAAAGGCTACGGAAATAGCTTGGGATATAGCATCAGCTATTGTAAATCAGAAGCCATCAAATGGAGACCCTATTTGGCAGAATGGAGAAGAATCGACTATAGCAGCACTTATACTTGCAGTTTGTATGGAAGCAGATTTTAGGTTTCAGAAACATATGGCATCCGTATACTATCTCCTTGCTGAATACGGAATGCCGTTAGAAGATGGAACAGTTCTATTAAATAAATACTTTAATAGTCTTCCGGCTACTCATCCAGCTAAGGGGGCATTTGCGACAGCGCGCATTGCTCCGGAAAGAACAAGAGGAAGCTTTTTTACAACAGCGTTAGCAGATTTGAGGTTGTTTTCGGACCCTAATATAGCAGATATGTGTTCGAAAATGGACCACAATCTGAAAGAAATAGGAATAAAAAAAACCGCAGTATTTTTAATTGTTCCTGATGAAAAGGTTACAAGAAATGTACTTGCAACGCTATACATAGACCAACTATACACCGCCTTAGTAGACCTTGCAAATGAATCAGGTGGTAGGATACCAAGAAGAGTTAACTTTATTATTGATGAATTTGGTAATCTTCCTCCTATACCCCAATTTGATAAGAAGCTTACTGTTGCCGGAGGAAGAGGAATCAGATTTAATATTGCAGTACAAGACTTTGCACAATTAGAGAAATTGTATGGCAAGAATGACAAAACAATAAGAGGTAATTGTCACAATTGGATTTACATATTAACATCAGATCCGGATACAGCAAAAGTTGTGTCTGAAAGGACAGGACAATATACTGTTCAAACAGAAAGTGCAAATAGTAATTTACAAACGAAAGGAGGTGGAAGTTTTGGGTCGGGTGCTTCTTTGACTGGCAGAGCATTATTTATGCCAGATGAAATAATGAGATGGCCCGATGGAAAAAGTTTAGTTTTACGGGTTAGAAAAAATCCGGCAGTATTTGACTCACCCGACTTAACTAAGTATAAAGCCAACGAAGACTTTGGCTTTACACTTGATAAAAACTATAACCAAAGCGTTATAAAAGAAAGGTGGGATAATACACCAATCAGAGAAGTTCAAGAAACTCAAATATGGTTGCCTGAAATAGAAGAGGGGGTGACTACTAAAACAGAGCAAAAGGAATTTTTAAATGATAAAGAAGATTTTTTGTAAAGAGAGTGCTCAAATTAAGCACAAAAATAAAGGGAGGTTATTTGAAATGAAAAAAATCTACAACTTTATTAGGAGAAACGAGAAAAAAATATTCACATTACTTATGATTTTTATTGCTGTATCAACAATGATAAACGTAACTTATGCTGCCGATAATCCAAAACTCATTACTGGCACAGTAAATCTATTTAAAGCAGTTACAAGTTGGCTACTCTTAATTATACCTGTTGGTGCTGGTGCCTATGCTGGATGGCATGCTTTCCAAAAATCTATGACTGACGACGAAACAGTCATAGCACAGAAAAATAGACTCATAAAAAATACAATAATAGGTGCAGCTATAGCTACTACTGCCGATGGGTTAATTACAGCAATATTAAACTTCTATAAATAAAATAAAAAAATTGTTTTTAATTATTTTTATTTTTTTCGCAAGATAAAAAAAGGCGCAGACTAAAAAGCGTCTTTTTTTAGAAAGGGGTCCGTTATGTTAAACGATTTACTCAAGGGTATATTAGAATACTTTTTCAATGAATTTCTGAGAGACTTAATTTCTACATTCTCTGAGTTTTTAGTTAATATTATGTCTACTTCGTTAAAAGTACTTGAATTACCTTTTGTAAGAAATGGAGTTTCCTATGCTCAAGCACTTGCTTTTGCAATACTTGCAGCAAAAGTTATCTATGAAGGCATTAACCAATATATCTTATACCAGTCAGGGGATCCGGATGCGGACCCTGCTGGATTAATAATTCGCACTGGAAAGGCAGTAGCAGTTATAAGCACACTTCCATGGATAGTGCTTCAGATTTTCACATTTGGAACGAAAGTTGCTACTGATGTTGCAAAACTAGACTTTGGAAAAACGTCTGTTTCGGATTTTACTTTTATAGCTGCTTATACTGCTTCTACTGGTGGCTTACCGGTTACTCTCATGGGAATTATTGTAGTAATTATGGTTCTTGTAATTGCAATTCAGGCAACAATCAGAGGTGCTGAACTTGCTTTAATGGCTGTACTAGGACCAATTATGGCACTTAATTTAACAGCCAACAATCAAAATGTATGGAGCTCATGGATTAAGCAGGTTATCATAATTTGTACATCTCAAGCGCTTCAAATTTTCATGATTAAAGGTGTCTTTACTTTAGTATCAACAGGCATAAGTACCGGTGGCTTTCTACTATTATTTGGTTGGCTTTGGGTAACTATTAAGTGTCCTAAGTATTTACAGCAATTTGCATACTCAACAGGGTTTACTGGTGCTGTTGGAGGTACAGTAAAACAAGCTGGAAGTATGGCAGTCATGAAAATGATAATGTCAAAAGGAGGATAATATGGAAGCAATACTGTTTGTATCAAGTTGGACTACTTACCTCCTGTTACTTGTTCCACCTGGAGCAGCCGCGATAGTAACATATCATGCATTAAAATCATCCTTCGCAGACGACGAGGCAACTAAAAACGAGGCAAAAAACAAAATCATAAATACCATTAAAGCAGCAGTCATTATGGAAACAATCGTAGGTTTAATAACAATAATAAAAAATTTTTATGCATAAAGGGGGATAACTAATTATGAAAGAAAAAGAAAAAAACTCTATTCAATTTTTTGTTCCTCCTAATGTTTCTGCAAGATTTGAAATTATTGAAGGATTTGGAGTTAGAGAGCTCATTATCTGTATTATTACAATAGCCATAGGTCTACTTCTCACATTTGCAACAAACTTTATAACAACAAAACAAACAATAAAAGTAGAGGAACTTTCGGCGGAAGAAAGATTAGAAATTGAAGAAGGTATAGAAGAAATAACTAAAAGTACTCCTATTATACCAACACCTGTAAGAGTGATTGTATTTATTGCTTTCCCAACTGCGGTAACATTTTTAATTGTAAGGAAAAATCCAATAACAGGTATGAGTGTATCTGAACTTATAAAGGGAAGAAATCAATTTTGCAAAAGACAGAAAAGATATTTATATAAATATAATTCCGGAGGTTAAATGATATGAAGCTAAATAATACAAAAAAGAGTACTAAATCTGTAGAAGAAGTTAAGCAAGAAACTAAGATAAAAACTGCTCAAGATTGGATGCCTATAGCAAACATAGACAGGTCAATTGTTTACAGAAAAGACGGTAAATTAGTAGGCATTTTAAGATTAACACCAGTAAATATTGATCTTCTATCAAATAATGAAAAGAAACGCATAGTAGATGCACTACATGAAGTAATAAATGGAGAATCGGAGTCTTTTCAGATATTCTGTATTGGAAGACCTGTTGACCTCAATAGTTATATTGAGTGGATGCAAGAAAAGGCAAAATCAGAAGAAAACTTCACGAGAAAACAGATACTAAAATCTTATATACAAGAAGTTACAGAAATTGCTGCTTCAGGAGAAACAACAGAAAGAAGATTTTATATTCTTATAAATAGAAATGAAGGTCAAAAAAGCGTTGAAGAGCTTACAAGTAGACTTAGGGATTTAAAATCAAAATTTACTAATGCAGGTTTAAAAGCTTCGATATGTAGTGATGATGAAATTATTGACTTATACTCATTATTTAGCAGTCCAGTACAGGCAGCTTATGAAAGAACTGAAATAACTTATCACCATGCAACTTTACTAGAAGATGAATAGGGAGGAACATAGACATGGCTTCTAATAAGACAAAAAATAATATACAGGTCAATAACCACATATTAAATGTTATAACTCCTATGGGAATTGAATTTTCACCGAATTACTTTGTATTCGGAGAAAATTATGCAAAAGTTCTATTAATCGTAGCGTACCCGCCAAGAGTAAAAATGGGATGGCTTTCTAGAATTGCTAATATGGAAGGTGTTACTTGTAGTATACATTTAACTCCAACTGATCCTTATAAATTAATTGAAAACATATCAAAAAGTATAGGTGAACTTGCAGCAAAAATAAATAATGGCGGTTCTGCGCTTATGATGCAAAGGGCTGAGCAACAATATAAAGACGCAAACTTGCTATTACAAAAAATAGACCAAGAACAAGAAAATGTATACTATGTGTCTGTAGCTATAATGATAACAGCTCCTACAAAAGAGCTTCTTGATAGAAAATCAAGAAAAATTGAAAGTATTTTAGCTGGTTCGAAAATGAAAGGTAGAACACCAATGTTTCGTCAAGAAGATGCGTTAAGCGCAGTTGCCCCTTTTGGTTGCTGTCCAGAAAGTATTAAGGAAATCTCAAATAGAAATATGCCGGCATCGACAATAGCAGGTTCATTTCCTTTTGTTAATTCAGGAATAAACGATATGAAGGGGATTGTCTTAGGAAAAGATAGAAATGGCGGAATTGTTCTTATAGACTTGTGGAGCCGCTCAGGTGACAGAACTAATTCAAATTTAACAATACTAGGTGCTCCGGGTGTTGGTAAATCTGCAACTATTAAACATATATTTACATTTGAGTATGCATTGGGTACTACAATCATTATAATTGATCCGGAAAGAGAATACAAAGAACTCTGTGAAAATGTTGGCGGTCAATGGATAAGTTGTGGTGGAGGATTAGGAGGTAGAATAAATCCTTTACAAGTTAAAGAAGTGCCTACCGATGACGACGATGAAAATGATGTTTTGTACAAAGATGAAGGAAAAGGAGTTGGGGCTCTTGCACTCCATTTCCAAACATTAAGAACATTCTTTAATCTTTACCTTAAAGATATAGACAATATGGATTATGCTGTGCTTGAAGAAGTTTTGGAAGAGTTATACTTCTCAAGAGGTATTACTTGGGAAACAGATACAAACAAAATACCAAATGAGCAATATCCTATTATGTCAGACCTTTATGAGTTGCTTTATTTAAAATCTCAAAAAGAAGATAATAGTATAAAAAAACCGAGATATGAAAAGTTAGCTTTGCTTTTAAGAAAAGCAGCTATTGGTGCTGATGCTACTTTATGGAACGGACATACGACAATAAGTAAACAGTCCAATTTTATAGTCTTAGATACATACGATTTACAAGACGCAGACGAATCAATAAAAACTACACAATATTTCAATATTTTAACATGGTGTTGGAATCAAATATCAAAAGATAGAAGTGAGAAAGTTTTGTTGGGTGCCGACGAAGCATATTTAATGATTGATCCTGATGTGCCCCAGTCCATAAAGTTTTTAAGAAATGTTTCTAAGAGAATAAGAAAATATGAAGGTGGTTTGGCAGTTATAAGCCATTCAGTTGTTGATTTTCTTGATCCGGCAGTTAAACGTTGGGGGCAAGCATTACTCGACAATCCAAGCTATAAACTGTTCATGGGAGCCGATGGAAAAAACCTTGAAGAATTAACGAACTTAATGAATCTTACCGAGGCTGAAATTGAACTTTTGGCTAAAAAAAATAGAGGTCAAGGTCTTTTTATGGCAGGTTCACAAAGAATTGAAGTAAATATAGAATTAAGTGATTTTGAGTTAAAATTGTTTGGTAAAGGAGGCGGTAGATAATGGCCGCTTCCCTGGCAACAGCGGCAAAAGTTGTCGCAAAGAAAATTGCAACCGAAATTGCAAGTGACCCATCGGTTATTTTTAAATACATATGTATTTTACTGGGAAGTATTTTTGGATTTATCTCTATTTTTGCTTTGCCTTTTTACGTTATGACACATATACCAAGTGTACTTGTAGGTACATCAACGCGACAAGAATATGTAAATGCAAGAATAATAAAAATGTATCAAGATACAGTAGAAAAATATAATAATGAGCTCCAAGAATGGATTAATAATAAGAAAAAAACTCTTAATTGTGATACTTATACAGTAAAATTCGATTTTGGTTTGTCCTATGCTCAACTTATTGCAATCGATACAATAAGATACTCACAAAATTTCTCAGAAGTTAATGAAGATAAGATAAATAGGCTAATTGATCTCTTTATAGAAAAAAACACTAAAACGGAAACATACACAGAATATATCACTTATTACGAAACCGTTTTAGGACCTGACGGAAAGTCAATAATAACACAAAAGACAAAAAAAGTCACTAAAAAAAGAGGAATAATTACCATATCGACAAAAAACTTTAATGACATTCTTAAAACTTTAAATTTTGACGATACAGAGAGACAACTTGCAAACAATTATCTAATTACAATGGGAAGTGTCGATGTAGAAGGTAATTTTAATATATATGACGATATTAACATAGATGATTTGAAGAAATACCTACCTGGTGATTCAAAGATTCCTTTATTTTTACAATATGACCCGAGATGGGCTAATGAAAGATATGGTTCTAGTACTATAAAATCTGGTGGCTGTGGGCCAACGTGCCTAGCTATGGTTGTTGTTGGATTAACAGGTAAAAATGTTACTCCTAAACACGTCGCAGATTGGTCGGTTGCTAATGGTCATAGAGCGGAAGGACAAGGAAGTTACTGGTCACTAATGACAGCTGGAGGAAAATACTACGGCCTTAAAGTAGAAGCAATTAGTAGGAAAAACCCCTCCAAAATAGCTGAAGAATTAAGTAAGGGGAATCCAATAATTGCTGCTATGGGTCCTGGACATTTTACAAAAGCCGGACACTTTATCGTTTTAAGAGGTATTGATGGAGGAAATGTTTACGTTAATGACCCTGCTTCCGTCGAGAGGTCTAATAAAGTTTGGAGCCTTGCACTTATTTGCGGTGAAAGTAGTACAAACGGTGGTGTCAACGGTTCACCATTTTGGGTATTTAAAAAGTGATTCAGGAGGGAAACAATGAAAAAGATGTTTTTAGTCTTATTCATAATGTTTTTAATTGGAGGATTGACTATATTTGGACTAAACAGACTTTCAAATTTTATTTATAACAATAATAAGTCGGTTGAAAATAACAGTTCGAAAAATGAAAATAGTGACTTGAATGATAATTCCTTTCATGTTAATGAAAGTTTTCCTAGTATTAATGAGCAACAGCAAATTGACAATGAAATGAATGAAGACGAACTTGAAAATCAAAATAATGGACAGATATATTTTAAAAACATTGAAGATGCATATAAGTTGCTAGGAATTAACGAAGTAGAGGAAATAAAAGAAAAAGCCTCATTTTATATAAAAAGTGTTTTAAAACTTACCAACATTTATGAGTGTGAAGTACAATCAATTAATCAAGAAGAAGGAAAGATAATATTTGATTTTATGGTAGAAGATAAAAAATTTTCTTTAATTAAAGATAGAGATACTAAAAACTTTACTATTCAAGTTGAAGAGGGTGAGTAGACCGTGTTTGCAATTATATGTTCACCAAAGAACTTTCCGGATATTGAACAAATGGTTCAAGCAGTAAATGATGTCATAGTTTATCAAACAGTAAGTGATGACATTGAAGTAAAAAGTGAATTAAATAAAATAAGCCGTATATCAGTATCATGTTTAATAATTGACGTTACTTCGTGTTTGAATAAAGATAATCTTGTTTCTGCAATTAGAAACTATAAAATAAAGGTGAACAATACTAGAATTATTGTAATTTATCCTAATGCTGTGCCAGGTGATCCTGTCTGCGCAGCTCTTGTAAGGATGGGAATATACGATATTATTGCGCCATCTTTAGATGAAGGGGAAGAGTTAATTCTCTTACCTTCCCTTTTGTCAGTATTTCAAAGACCGACAACATATGCAGCTGCTGTAAAATGGGATCAGGATTCAGTTGTTCTCAATAGAGATAATAAAGATATAGCTAAAAAAGAAAAAAAAGAAGACATAAGCAAAATAGTAAGCAGCCTTCCATATGAAAAGAAAAAAGAATTAGGGCTTATAGTCGAAAAAGAAATCATTAAAGATAGGATTTTAGGTAGTGTTGTTATTTGTGTTGCTGGTGTAAATAAGTCAGTTGGCTGCACTCATGCAGCTATACAAATTGCCTCATTCTTTTCACAACACAAAGAAAAATTTAAAGTTGCTTTAGTTCAACTTAACTCCAGCAACCACTTTCAAAGACTTCAAGAAGTATTAGGTTGTTTACCAATAAACGATAAATTAAATTCTTTTAATTTTAAAAATATAGACTTTTTTTATGAAACATCACTATTAGAAGTTAAACAATACAATGAGTATGACTATATAATTTTAGACATTGGAACGCTTAAAAAAACTTTAAAACATGAAGAACTTATGATAAATGCTAATATGTCTATTTTAGTGTGCAACTCAAAACCATGGCAGATAGATCAAATAAAAGAAGCGATTTTTGAAGACTATGAAGATTATGAAAAGTCTAAAAAGTGGAAATTATTATTTTCGCTGAGCGATGATGATTTTTTTAAATATTTTAAACAAAACTTTAAATATTGGAATGTACATAAACTTGGCTATTGTCCTAACTTGTTTTCGCTAAATAATGATACAAAAAAAGAAATAGCTGAAATAGTACACAATGTACTGCCTAAAAAAGTTGTTAAAGGGGATAGATAAAATGAATTTCGAAGAAGCATTCATAGATTCATGGAAAAAAGCATTAGAAGAAAGAGAAATAAATACTGATATTGATTTTTATAAAGTAAAAGAAAAAAATACAAAGCGTCCAGTTCCAAAGAAAAAAGTTAACAAAAAATGTAATTTTAAAGTTAGTCATATAATCAAGGTAATGGGCTATCTCTTTATAATTTTCAATATTCTATATATTACTCTAAAAGTGGCTGGAATAGATATGTTTAAACCATATGGTGATATGATGTTTTCTTTACTTAAAAAAATAAAAGTGCTTAAATTTAGCGCAATATAACTATAATCCTGATTCTGGGGAGGTGGTTTTATATGATTGTATTATATTAAAAAGGTCACTATGTCTGTTAGGTGCGGCAACACCTAACAGAACCGGAAGGTAATCACTCTTAAACGCACTACCTACACATGCAGAGTACGACTCTCATAGCTTGATTTTTGGGTACCCGGCTTTGCTAGGGTCGTCTTCGAAGAAAAACCACCCCCGCCCATGAGGGGGCTTACTTCTTTTTCGGAAAACCATGATTCCCTTGACATGACATTAACACTTATTGCCTTGCATAAGTTACTGCTTATGTTTAACAGGGACTAACGTCCCTAAATATTAATATTTCAATGTATGGATTTTTTTCTTCATTGAGATAGGGTTTTAAAAGTTTTTAAAAAAAACATTGTACTATAATGATTGACTTTAGTAATATATTATAGTATAATATAAGAGAGCAATAAATCAGCGGTCCCCGAAAAACTTTGGCGAGTACACGGAAACCGCACACAACGAGCTACAAGGGAATATCCTTGGCCGTCTTAATATATTTTACCATGAAGGCGGCCATAAATCAAAGGAGGTCTTCATATGGGAAATAATATATAAATTGCAATATTAAA
>Ga0209508_1001641_pt1 | contig 16626 bp, 13 predicted proteins | sample AD_UKC129_MetaG_FD_184427 | JGI IMG/M metagenome (GOLD analysis project Ga0209508, IMG submission 184427) | Active sludge microbial communities of municipal wastewater-treating anaerobic digesters from Canada - AD_UKC129_MetaG (SPAdes) (version 2) | ecosystem: Engineered > Bioreactor > Anaerobic... | reverse complement strand
CTCTCCCTTCGAGGGCGAGGGAAGGAATATGTGGGGTTCTTCCATTGAAGGCGAGGGAAGAAAAAGAAAGGGGGATTATAAAGGGGCACTCCCCTTTATAGTAATTATAATTAGTTTTGCGGTAAACTATAATAAACTACAAAATCTATTATAAGAGGAGTGTAAAAAATGTTGCGAGTTCAATCTAACGAGAAGAGGGTGGTTTTAGATTTATCAGGGATATGGGAGATAAAAAAGGAGGGTAATAATGCTCCATGTAGACCTATAGCAGTACCGGGGAGCTGGAACGAACAATATCAAGACTACCTCTATGAAGACGGAGAAATGAGATATCGGAGAGGCTTTTACCTTTCTAAAGAATTAAAAGGTAAATCTATTCGAATATATTTTGAAGCTGTTAACACTCGAAGTGAAATATACTTAAACGGTAAAAAAATAGGTGAAAACGAGATAGGGTATTTACCTTTCGAAGTTGATATCAGTGACGAGGTTAAATTTGGAGAAGAAAATATCTTAGAAGTGGTTGTTGATAACAAGTTAAAAGTTGATTCTTTTCCCGCTGGAAATACTCCCCCTGCTGATTTGGTAATTGGTATGGCTGATGCAAGGCCCAGTACTAATTTTGACTTTTTGCCCTATGGAGGAATAATAAGGCCGGTAACTATTGAAGTTGCTAACCCGATAAAAATAAAAGATGTAGTTGTTGATACTTCTCTGTCTTCTCCGGAAAAGAAAAAGGGAATAGTTGTTTTTGAAGTGATAACTAACTTAGAGGGTGATGGAGTAATAGAGGTAATAATGAATGGCAAAAAATTTGAAGCAACAGTGGAAAAAGGTAAGTCTAACCTTAAGGTAGAATTAGAAAATGCTGAATTTTGGGATGTGGATAATCCTTTTCTATACCCTGTAAAATTTAATCTGAAAAGGAACGGGGAAATTTTAGATACTTACAATATGAAAATAGGAATAAGAACTATAAACTGGGATAACAAAAATCTGTATTTGAACAGTAAACCTATAAAACTAAAAGGCTTCGGAAAGCACGAGGAATTCCCCGTGATAGGGCAAGGAACTTTTCGTCCTCTGATAGTAAAAGACTACAATCTTTTAAAGTGGATAGGAGCTAATTCTTTTCGAACATCACATTACCCTTATACAGAAGATTGGTTAGACTTAGCAGATGAGATGGGGATACTGGTTATCGATGAAGCTCCTCATGTGGGAATTACTCGGTATCATTACAATGAAAAGACTTTGGGTTTATGCGTTAGGAATATAAAAAGAATGGTAGAGAGAGATAAAAATCATCCCAGTGTGATAATGTGGAGTGTAGCCAATGAACCAGAATCTAACCATCCCGGCGCAGAGAATTTTTTTAAAAAACTATATGAATCGGCAAAAGAACTGGATAGAACGAGACCGGTAACTTTGGTGAGCGCCATGGATGTGCCTGATAGAGAGGATGTGTCCTTAAAATATTTCGACATAATATGTATTAATAGGTACTTTGGATGGTATGTATATCAAGGAAGGTTGGATGAAGGAGTAGAGGCATTCAGTGAAAATCTGGATTATGTGTTCAAAAAATATAATAAACCGGTGCTGGTGACAGAGTTTGGGGCAGATGCCATAGCAGGGTTTCACTATGACCCTCCGGTGATGTTTTCGGAAGAATATCAAAAAGAACTCATAAAAAACTATATAGAAACTATAGAGTCGAAAGATTATACCATAGGATACCACATATGGGCATTTGCCGATTTTAAGACTCAGGAAGGAGTTAGAAGGCCTATACTTAATCATAAAGGTGTTTTTACTAGAACCAGACAACCTAAAATGGCTGCAAATTATTTAAAAAGTCTCTGGAGCAAAAAGTAAGCAATAATTATTGTAGTCAGTTTTTTGTAAAAATCTTTTGATAAGTAACTTTTCTGATTAAGGAATGGTCTTTATGACTTTATTTTTGGAGGTTATAAGAGGGCATTTCCCCCTTATAGTCTTAGCAGTGGATTTCGCGGTTAACTATATAAGCGATTTTTTTTGGATACTTTATCCACTCATCAGGTTTGTTAGCCCTGCAGGACTGTGAAAAAATAGAGGATTTATAGGGATCCTGTTGATAGAGAGCCGATGATATCCCGGTTGTTATAGAAAGTAATATTCTACAAAAAAGTAAAATCCTTATCTCTTTATTTTAAAGTTGATTGTATTATATTCAGTCATAAGCTAAAATACTCTGACGATGATTTAAGAGGGAAGATTTATGGATGTTTTCAGGCGGTTATGGGCTTATATACGACCTTATAAGTTACAGTTTATACTGACTACTATTATTCTTCTGGCTGCTGTAGGGGTAGGTATGATTGGCCCCTACCTGACAGGATTATTGATAGACAGAGTTATAAAAGCCGGACAACTTCATCTATTGCGGTTGCTAACCACAGGTCTTGTGGCAGCAAGCGTAGTAGGATCTGTGCTGCAATATACCCATAGCTATTCTTTTGAGAATCTCTCTCAAAGAGTCATTTATTCTATTCGCCACGATATGTATAATCATCTTCAGCAAGCTTCTTTTTCCTTTTATGATGAGGCACATACCGGAGAGCTTATGTCCCGCCTCACTGGTGACCTGGAGGGAATACGGTATTTCATGGTGGGGGGGTTTCCTATGCTGGTATCCAGTATGGTAACTTTTGTAGGTGTAAGCATTGTTCTTTTTAACATGAATGCTAAGTTAACTTTGGTGTGTCTATCTTTTTCTCCGCTTTTAGCTGTAACAGCTGTAAACTTTGAAAGAAGGATAAAACAAGCACATAGCGATATACGTCACCAGATGGCAACATTCAACCGCTTTCTCCAGGAGCATATAACTGGTATACGAGTAGTGAAAGCTTTTGCTCGTGAGAAATATGAAATAGAGCGATTTCGAGCCGAGAATAATGAGGTCTACGAAAAAAATATGATAGCAGGATTACTGAATGGCCGTTTTGGACCCTTGCTTGAGCTTTTAAGCAGTATGAGCGTGGTGGCATTGGTGTTCTATGGTGGCTGGTTAGTAATGAGGGGGGAAATGACTGTAGGCACATTGGTAGCTTTTAATGGTTATCTCTGGTCTCTCATATGGCCTATGCGTCAGCTGGGAGTTTTACTCAATCTGACTGGATGGGCTATATCCTCGGGTCAGCGAATATTTGATCTCCTGGATACAAATGTATCGATGCCAGTCAAGGTAAATGCCTATAAACCGGATAAAGTACGAGGCGATGTACGCTTTGATAATGTAACTTTTAAATATAGTGGCGATGTGGTACTTGAAGATGTAAGCATAGATGCTCCAGCGGGCAAAAAAATGGCCATAATGGGTGCTACCGGAGCAGGCAAAACCTCTATAGTAAACTTGATATGTCGTTTCTATGAACCTCAAAAAGGACGAGTTTTAGTAGATAATGTGGATGTAAGAGACTGGGACTTAAAAACATTACGGCGCAATGTATCAGTGGTTATGCAAGAAACATTTCTGTTCTCTGATACCATAGCTAATAATATAGCCTATGGTAATGATAATGCATCAATGGATGAAATTGTAGCGGCAGCTAAAGCAGCTTGTGCTCATGATTTCATAATGGAGATGCCTCAGGGTTATGACACAATAGTGGGTGAACGGGGAGTGGGTTTGTCAGGAGGTCAGAAGCAACGCATAGCTATTGCCCGGGCATTACTAATAAATGCTCCTATATTGATATTAGATGATGCCACATCCAACGTGGATATGGAAACTGAACACGAGATACAGCAGGCACTCAAACGCCTTATGGTGGGCCGTACTACGTTTATTATAGCCCATCGCATTTCAGCAGTAAAAGATGCTGATGAAATTATTGTTCTGGATAGAGGTCGCATAGTTGAGCGTGGTAGCCATGATCAGCTGCTCCAAGCTAGAGGTTTTTATTATGATATATTCAAGGAGCAATATAAGGACCTGGTGGCAGAAAGTGTTACTCCAGAGTTAGTGACTGATGATGAGGATGAGGCATTATGGCTAGGGTAAATAGGTTTTTTGATGATGAACCACTCCGTAGGCCATTCAATAAAGATCAGTTTATCCGCTTGTTAGGATATCTGGGCCCTTTTAAAAAACATCTGCTCGTGGCTTTCGCACTTATGCTGGTGGCGACGCTAGCCGGGTTAGCTGGCCCTTATATTATAAAGTTAGCTATAGATAATTATATAGCTTCCAGTGATATAAAGGGCATGATTTACCTCACTATGATATTTGCTACTCTTACTATAGTCACTTACTTTATGAACCGCAAGCGTGTTACTATGATGACTGGTATGGGTCAGCGTATGTTATATAACATGCGTATGGATTTATTTCAACACATAGAGAGTCTGTCATTTACCTTTTTTGACAGCCGACCAGCAGGCAAAATCATGATGCGGTTGGTAAATGATGTTAATTCTCTAAACGACCTCCTAACCAATGGCCTCATAAATGTGATTAATGATTTTATAATGTTAATCGCTATAATCGTTATCATGTTTAGTATGAATGTACGTCTTACACTGATATCATTTCTCCTATTGCCAGCCCTCGTGGCAATAATGTTTGGCCTGCGTAGTGTCATAAGAGAACGCTGGCAGATGGTGCGGCAGAAAAACTCCAATATGAATGCCTATTTGCAGGAAAGCATATCAGGTATGCGTGTTACTCAGGCTTTTGTGCAGGAAGATGTTAATGAAAAGATATTTTTAGATTTGAATAATAATATAAAAACAGCTCATATGAACGCTATACGGGTCAATAACGCTTTCTGGCCTCTCTTAAATATCATAGGAGCAGTGGGTAATGCTCTGGTATTCATAGTGGGAGTTGGCATGGTAACGAGAGGTGAAGTAACTGTGGGTACGCTGGTAGCATTCACCAGCTATATAGGTCGATTCTGGATGCCGCTTTCTACCATGAGCAACTTCTATAATCAGCTTCTCATAGCTATGGCATCAGCTGAGCGTATATTTGAAATACTAGATACTAAGCCTGAGGTTACTGATAAACCAGGCGCGATCGTGCTTCCGCCTATAAAAGGGCATGTGGAATTCGATCATGTCTATTTTTACTATGAACCAGATAAACCAGTGTTGAGGGATATAAGTTTTGTGGTTCAGCCTGGAGAGAACATAGCACTGGTAGGACCAACTGGTGCGGGTAAGTCTACTATAATAAATCTTTTAGCTCGCTTCTATGATGTAACAGGAGGAAGGGTGTTGATAGACGGATTCGATATTCGGGATGTAACACTGGAATCACTTCGTAGTCAGCTGGGTATAGTGTTGCAGGATACTTTTCTTTTTTCTGGCACTATAATGGATAATATTCGCTACGGTAAAGTGGACGCAACGGACGAAGAAGTAATAGCGGCAGCTAAAGCGGTACGTGCTGACGATTTTATAAGGGAATTTAAAAATGGCTATTTTACTGAAGTTAAAGAACGAGGTTCCAGATTGTCAGTGGGACAACGTCAACTTATATCTTTTGCTCGTGCACTTCTGGCTAATCCACGTATACTTATATTAGATGAGGCTACTTCAAGTATAGATACACATACTGAACGCCTGGTACAAATGGGGTTAGAGCAATTGCTGAAAGGGCGCACCTCGTTTATAATAGCCCACCGGCTCTCTACTATACGCAATGCCGATCGAATAATGGTAGTAGATGAAGGGCAAATTAAGGAATCAGGCACTCACAAAGAATTAATGGCTATAGGTGGTATATATCGGGAGCTATATATATCGCAGTTTAACTGGTTACTGGCCGGATGAATCTTTTTAAGAGTTTTACCACCCATATTGATATAGAGCCATTGCTGTCTTGACAGATTGAGGAACAAAAGATATACTTTTTAAAGACTAAGAAATGAAGGGAGATGGTGAGAGAAAAAAGAGAGAATATTCATAGGATGGAAAAAGGTTCTTTGAACATTATCTTTTTGAAATAAGGGGGTGGTTTCTTAGATTAGATTTTGTTATTTTATTTACTCAGTATTTTCTGCTTTAGTATTCAGTTTCTGCAAAAGAGAGGAGGTTTATCAATGCACAAAAGGGTTATTTCAATTCTATCGGTTCTGGCGTTTGTGTTGCTCTTTTGTGGAGTAGCATGTGCACAGGGTGAAAAAGTGGTTTCTTTACCTTATTTTGATACCCCGGGGCTTATTCCCTATTACTGGCAACCTCAACACATTTTAGCTCAGGGTACCACATTTGAAGGGCTTTTTGGTTATGCTCCCAATCCCGAGGGCATGGGTGGGGTGGAGGTTGTTCCGGTTATAGCTGAGAGCTATGAGGTATCGGATGATTATAAAGTCTGGACCTTCAAACTAAGAAAAGATAAAAAGTGGTCTAACGGAGACCCGGTTACTGCGAAAGACTTTGAGTGGAGTTATAGATATTATGCTAGCCCAAAAATTCCTGATTTTCCAGCCTGGGCAGGTCCACTTCAGTTCTTTGAAAATTTCTGGGCAGTAAAAAGTGGTGCTCTTCCTGAGGATGCGCTTGGCGTGAAAGCCATTGATGACTATACTCTGGAAATCAAACTTTATCAACCAAAATATGACCTTAAAGAATGGCTTTGTGTGGCTCAAGGTGTACCTCTTCACAAAGGTAACGTTGAGGCAAATCCTGAAAACTGGTGGAAGCCCGAAAATATTATAGTAAATGGACCTTACATTCCTAAATCCTGGACTCCAGGAGAGGAAATGGTGTTAATTAAAAATCCTAATTATGTTGGTGAGGTAGGCAATGTAGACAAAATTGTTCTCAAGTTTGGAGGACCGGGGATTCAACAATATCAAGCAGAAGAACTTGATGCGGTGTTCATTCAGAATGTAGCTGAATATAAATTTGCTCTTGCCGACCCTCAACTTTCTCAACAATTTCATGAATCTCCAATGGATCCATTCTGGTATGGTTATCAGCTATCTCGGGGTTTTGACCCTGTGATGGATAGCAAGGAATTGAGACAGGCTCTGGCGATGGCAATAGATAGAGAGCTTCTCTGTGAGCAAGTACTTGGTGGAAGAGCCCTTCCTCTTGCCTCTTACTGGCCTAAAGGGACACCAATTGGAGATAAATTGCAGGATATCCCCTATGATGTGGAAAAGGCAAAAGAACTTCTTGCTGAAGCTGGATATCCTGATGGAAAGGGATTAAAAGATCTGGTCTTCTACATACCCAGCGGGGATCTTACAGCAGAATATGTGGCAGGGTTTATAGTAGATCAATGGAAGAAGAATCTTGGAGTAAATTGTATAATTGAAAACGTAGAAGTGGGAGTTTATAACGATGCTTATGTATGGGCGAATTTCACTCCTGAAGCAAAAGCTGGTTTTACTACAATTGGTGGTCCTATGAATAACCTGGAAATCGGAGCGCTGTTCAAGAACGCAGATCATACTATCTGGTTCTATGATTACCCTGCAGAGGTAAGAAAGAGACTGCACGAGCTCTATGAAGAGTATGATGCCTGGCTCAGAAAAGAAGGTGGCCAAACTGAAGAAGATATGGCAGCATTAGTGGAAAAGAAAAATGTCCTGCTTGAGGGTTTCAACAAAATAGTAGAAAATGAGCCCGAAGAACTATGGAAGGAAGAAATGACTAGACCTCCACTCTGGTATGAGCAGTTTGATGAACTTTACGAAAAATGGAAAGCTGCAGGAACTCCTTCGGAAAAAACCGATTACTGGAGACTAGCAGGAAGAGTATTGAGTGAACAAGAAAGATTCCAGGTAGAATATAATGGAAGAAATCCAAGCAACAAAGAAGCATACCGCTGGAGACTCAGAACTGTAAATAGCCCGTTTGACAAAGCAGTAGAGATGGCTCACAATGCCCTTCAGATTATGCAGGATCAATACTGGATGGTGCCTGTGTATTTATTTAAAGCTCAGTGGTTACAGAATCCAAAGCTTGAAGGGTTGATGGTTTATAAGTTCTCCTGGGGCCCCGCGTTTTTCAACTTTAAATACTTAAATCTCGCAGATTAAAAAGAAGCAGTTTATAAAGGGGGAAGAAGACTTCTTCCCCCTTTATTGAAAGGAGTTAAAAATGGCGCTTTTTAAGTATATATTGCGAAGGCTTCTCACAATTTTTGTCTCCGTTGTAGTAGTTATAATTATTACTTATAGTCTTATGTATATCGCACCTGGAGATTTTTTTAACATTAGCTCTTTTACTGCTAGTGCCGGGAAAGTATCCACTCTTACTCCAGAACAACTTCAAATTTTAATTAAGGGTTTTGAAGAAAAATACGGCCTGAATGTTCCTCTCTGGAAGCAGATATGGAATTATTTAAAAGATGCGTTCAGGTTCAAGTTTGGCCCATCTTTTTCCAATCCTAACGAACCCATAGAAGCTCAAATTGCCAGAAAGTTTCCTGTTACTTTTACTCTTGCTGTTTTAGCCATGCTTTTTGCAGTGCTTATAGGGATTCCTTTAGGAATTTTAGCTGCTCTTAAGAAAAATACCTGGATCGATTATTTTTCCATGTTTATATCTATGATCGGGAGCATTATACCTGCTTATCTTATTGGTCTTATCATGGTCATCATTTTCAGCGTTTATCTTAAGGTTCTCCCCACTTCCGGATGGGGATCTCTGAAAGAGATGATCATGCCAGTAATTACAGTGGGTCTTGGTCCTATGGCTATTATTGCACGATTCACAAGATCGAGCCTTCTCGACACTCTCAGCCAGGATTATATACGGACTGCCTATGCTAAAGGTGGAACTGAGAGAGCAGTGGTTATGAGACATGCTTTGAAGAATTCTTTAATTCCTGTAGTTACAGTTATAGGTCCTCAACTTGCCTTTCTCTTTACTGGAACTGTCTGGATTGAGAACTTGTTCAGAGTACCTGGACTCGGACAATTATTTGTCAATGCTGCAGCTCAGAGAGACTACCCTCTTCTTGTAACCTCCACTTTTATTCTTTCTCTCTCGGTGATGCTTATGAACTTGCTGGTGGATGTGATATATGTTTTTCTTGACCCCAGAATTAAATACGAATAAGCCATAAGAGAGCGAGGTTCAGGAAAATGAAGATAGTATCAGAACAAGAACAAAAAAGAGCAAGTTACTGGTCATCAGTGTGGAGAAGGTTTAAAAGCAATAGAATGGCTTTGGTGGGGTTGATTTTCATTATTATTATCACTGTTGCTGCTATTTTTACTCCCTGGATTGCACCGTATAACTATGATGAGACAAACTACGCTCATACTTTTGAGAAACCCAGCCGGCAATTTATATGGGGGACTGATGATTTAGGAAGGGATATGTTCAGTAGAAATTTATACGCTATGAGAAATGCTTTACTGATTGGCTTTGGTTCCCAGGCTATTGTAGTAGTTGTAGGAGTGATTATAGGGGCTATTGCGGGATTCAGAGGTGGAACGGTTGATAGTGTTCTTATGAGAATTGTGGACATTATGTATGCGTTCCCTACTTTTCTTTTCAATGTAATACTGGTTACTGCCCTGGGGAGAGGGATTCCTATAATTCTTTTAGCTATAGGAATTACGGGATGGGCAGGAATGGCAAGGTTGGTGCGGGGTATGGTTATGTCATTAAAAAATGCTGATTTTGTGGAAGCGGCAAGAGCTCTGGGGGCAAAAGAATTCCATATTATACGAAAATATATTCTTCCTAACATGTTTGGCCCCATAATTGTTAGTATTGCCTTTGGTATCCCTAACGCTATATGGATGGAAAGTGGGTTAGCTCTTGTAGGTATGGGAGTAAGACCCCCGATGCCAAGCTGGGGCAATATGATAAGTGCTGGAATGGGATATATAATGGCTTTTCCCCATATGGTTATATTTCCAGCAATACTTTTTGCTCTTACTCTTCTGGCTTTCACTTATGTTGGTGATGGTTTAAGAGATGCAATGAATCCGAAGGGTGAGGCATAGCCATGGAAGAACTTCTGGTAGTTAATAATTTAAAAACTTATTTTCATCGGTATGAGGGTATAGTAAAGGCAGTAGATGGTGTAAGTTACAAACTTAACTATGGTGAAACCCTGACGATTGTAGGTGAAAGTGGTTCAGGTAAAAGCGTGTCTGTGCTCTCTCTTTTAGGACTTATAAGGAAAAACGGAAGAATTACAGAAGGGGAAGCAATTTTTGAAGGCAGAGATCTCTTTAAACTGAATAAAGAAGAGTTAAGGCAGATAAGGGGTAAAAATATTTCCATCGTCTTCCAGGATCCTATGACGAGCTTAAATCCAATTATGAAAACTGGGATACAAATTATGGAACCTTTAATATGGCATAGACTTATGTCAAGCAAAAAAGCGAGGGAAAGAGCGGTTGAACTTTTGAAAATAGTAGGGATTCCTGACCACCATATAAGAGCATGGGATTACCCTTTTGAGTTTTCTGGAGGGATGAGACAGAGGGTTATGATTGCTATAGCTTTAGCGTGTAACCCTAAACTTATTATTGCTGATGAGCCCACCACAGCTTTAGATGTTACTGTAAGAGCGCAAATATTAAATTTGATGCAGGATATGAAGGAGGAATTTAATCTGAGTATTATACTGATAACCCATGATATTGCTTTAGCTATGAATTTTTCCGATTCTATAATGGTTATGTATGCAGGGAAAGTAGCTGAATACGCGCCTGTTGCCGAGTTCATAAAGAGTCCTTTGCACCCTTATTCTCAGGGATTGATTAATTCTACCCTTGATATAGAGGCAAAAGAGGGCTCTATTAAACCAATTGTAGGGGCTCCTCCTAATCCTCTCAATTTACCGCCAGGATGTAGATTTCATCCTCGGTGCGGGTACGCTGAGGATATATGTAGAAGAGTGGAACCAGAGTATAGAGAAATAGGCAATAATCATTATGTAGCATGTCATTTAGCGAAAGGGGGGAGGATCCGATAAAAGAGCTCCTGGTGGTAAAAAATTTAAAAAAGTATTTTCCTGCCAGAGGAAAATTGTTGAAAGCTGTAGATAACGTCTCCCTTTCTATTGATTCTGGAGAAACCTTAGGTCTCGTAGGTGAGAGCGGGTCTGGAAAATCAACTCTGGGAAGAAGTATTTTGAGACTTATTGAACCAGATGATGGAGAGGTGATATTTGAAGGCGCCGATTTAAGAAAGTTAAAGGAAGAGGAATTAAGACAAAAAAGAAAATTTATGCAAATTATATTCCAGGATCCTCTGGCTTCTCTCAATCCTATGATGACTGTAGGACAGAATATAGAAGATCCTTTAGTAATCCACAATATAGGAACCAGAGAGAAAAGAAGAGAAACAGTAGTAGAGCTTCTGGATATAGTTGGTTTGGGAAAGAACATAATAGATATTTTTCCCTACGAGCTTTCTGGCGGCCAACAACAGAGGGTTGGAATTGCAAGAGCTTTGGCTTTAAATCCCAAATTTATTGTTGCTGATGAACCAGTATCGGCTCTGGACGTTTCTATTCAAGCGCAAATTGTGTTGTTGCTCAATGAATTAAAAAAGAGGTTCGAAATTTCTTATTTATTTATTTCTCACGATTTAGCGGTAGTGAAATACCTTTCTGATAGAGTAGCAGTTATGTATCTGGGATCTATCGTAGAGCTATCTTCTAAAGAAGAGCTGTACAAAAATCCTCTTCATCCCTATACAAAAGCTCTTCTTGCCTCTATTCCTAAAATGCCTAAAAACGGTAATCCTCAAAAGAGGTTTTCGGCTTTAAAAGGAGAAATTCCTTCTCCTGTAGACCTTCCACCAGCGTGTAGATTTCAGAGTAGATGCGAATATGCAACAGGGGCTTGTAAGGAGCAAGAACCGGTCTTCAGAGAGGTTGCTATGGGACATTTTGTGGCGTGTCATCTGGCATAAAAGGAGGAACAAGGAGGGGATTTACTTTTGATTTTCGAGGTTTTTTCGTTAGAAAGATAAATGGTGGATTCTCGATGGGGGCTTGGGGAAACCTTATGTATAGGTTAGGTCTCTTGAGAGAAAAAATCTTTTAGAGTAAGGAGATGGACCATGAAGAAAAGAAATCTTTTGTTGTTTTTGTTTATGCTGCTTTTTGTGAATGAGGCATGTGCTCAAGGCACTCTTCCTATAAAAAGAGGAGTAAACCTCACGGGGTTAGAAGCCCCTCTTGAAGGTTCCTGGGGAGTAATGATAGAAGATGAATATTTTAAGCTGGTTAAAGAAGCAGGATTTGACCATGTGAGAATACCCATAAGATGGAATGCTCATTCTCTCTATGAGTCTCCCTATACCATCAAAGATTATATCTTTGAACGAGTAGACCATTTAGTGAATGAAGCTTTTAAGAATAATCTTTATGTGGTTATCAATATTCATCATTTTGAGGAAATGATGAAAGAACCTGAAAAATACCGGGATAAATTTATAGCTCTGTGGGAACAGATTGCAGACCATTACCAGGATTATCCAGAAGGTTTGTGGTTTGAGCTTCTGAATGAGCCCTGTATGAATTTGAATAGCGATTTGTGGAATGACTATTTAGAAGAAGCTATAAAGGTCATAAGAAAGACAAATCCCGAGAGGAAAATAGTGGTAGGTCCCGGGGACTGGAACAACATAAACAGGCTTAAGGATTTGAAGTTGCCCCAAGGAGATAAAAATATAGTAGTAACATTTCATTATTACAATCCTTTTAATTTTACTCATCAGGGTGCAGAATGGGTTAGCCCATCACCACCAGTAGGAACAAAATGGAGTGGAAGTGAAAAAGAGCAAGAAGCAGTGGAGAGAGAACTTGATATAGCAGTAAACTGGTCAAAAGATAATGGAGATGTACCTTTATGGATGGGAGAATTTGGAGCTTACAATAAAGCGGACCTGGATTCCCGAGCAAGATGGACAGAGTTTGTAGCCCGAGCAGCGGAGAAAAGAAACATTGCCTGGGCTTACTGGGATTTTTGCTCAGCAGGGTTTGGAGTTTATGACTTTTTTAACGGCAAATGGGTACTTCCTCTTTTAAGAGCTCTTATCCCCGAAACCAAAATATAGGAGGTAAAAATGGAGGAGAAAGATACTTTTCCCCGATGGAGAGGCTTTAATCTTCCCAATATGTTTTCCTATTATGATGCAAGAGACTTTGAGGAGGAAGATTTTAAGTGGATTTCAGAATGGGGATTTGATTTTGTAAGAATTCCCTTAAATTATAGACTCTGGGTAGAGGAAGGCGATATATATAGAATTAAAGAAGACGTCCTTAAAAAAATTGATCTGGCTGTGGAGTGGGGAGAGAAGTACGGAATTCATATCTGTATAAACTTTCATAGAGCTCCTGGTTATTGTGTAAATGATGAACTTCCTGAAAAATTCAATCTCTGGAAAGATGAAGAAGCAGCGAATGCTTTTTGTTATCATTGGGAAATTTTTACGGAACGATATAAAGGTATATCTTCCGAAGTTTTGAGCTTCAACCTGGTAAACGAACCTCCTCACCCCGATAAAGAGGTTATGACTAGAGAAGATCATGAAAGAGTAATCAGGAAGACGGTAAATCATATAAAAAGAATTGACCCTCAAAGGCTTTTGATAATAGATGGAATATCTTTCGGGAATGAACCTCTTTTTGAGCTTTCAGATTTAGCTGCAGGGCAGAGTTGCAGAGGATATCTTCCTATGGGGCTTACTCATTATAAGGCGAGCTGGGTGGGAGGAGAGAACTGGCCGGAGCCTGTTTGGCCGGGAGCCTGGCATTATGGAGAAAGCTGGGATAGGAAAAAATTGGAGGAGCACTATACCCGATGGGCAGCCCTTAAAGATAGGGGGGTGGGTGTGCATTGCGGAGAAGCTGGAGCTTTTAAGTTTACTCCTCATAATGTAGTTTTAGCCTGGATGAAAGATCTCCTTGAAGTTCTCTCAGAAAGGGATATAGGTTTTGCTTTGTGGAATTTCAAGGGTCCCTTTGGAATATTAGACTCAGAGAGAGAAGATGTAGAGTACGAAGATTGGCAGGGACATAAACTGGATAGAAAAATGTTGAGCCTTTTACAGGATTATTGATTGTTTCTAGAAGTTTTAGTGAGGTCACTTCGGGTAATGATGAGGATTAAACCGACTTCGCTCGGGGATTTCGGTGAAGGAGAGATTTGCTTTTTGCTCTTTTTTGATGTATAATAGGAGAAAATTTTTGAGGAATGATGTTCTTTGGTAGTTCAGAATCTTGAGCAAATCAAAGAATGGGTTGCTTCTATTGTGGGAGAAGAAGTAGTTATTGAAGTCAACAAGGGAAGAAAAAAAACGATAACTAAAAAAGGAGTAATAGAAAAAGTTTATCCTTTCTTCTTCACTATGATAACAGATGTAGATGGTTCAAGTCAAAGAGCTTCTTTTAATTACGCTGACATTCTTACTAAGACCATAGAATTAGAAATAACCCGTTCTTGAAAGTTTAGCTTATATCTTCCTCTTTTTCCCTCTTTGATTTAAAATGTCCTTATGAATAAGTTGCTCGATTTTCCCTATGCTGTGGATTTAAACGAAGCAAAGAAGATACAGGAAAAACTGAAAGGCTTATTATCTTTCAACTTCCCTTACCAGGATGAAGAGATTAATTTAGTAGCAGGAATAGATGTTTCTTACAATGCCGAAAAAGAAGCTTTTGCGGCAGTGGTAGTTTTAGATTTTCCTTCTTTGAGAGTGAGGGAAGTATCCTGGGGCAAAGTTTTTCCTCCTTTTCCTTATATACCAGGATTTTTGTCCTTTCGAGAAGGTCCGGCTATTGAGAGGGCGTTATCTCTTTTATGTTTTCAACCGCAGATTTTTTTCTTTGATGGACAGGGTATCGCTCACCCTCGGGGAGTAGGTTTAGCTACCCACCTGGGGATTTTATTCGGAGTAGTTTCTGTGGGGGTAGCCAAAAGTAATTTAGTAGGTAATTTTCAGGAACCTCCCTCAAAACAAGGCTCTTTTTCCTGGATAGAATATGAGGGGAAAAAGGTGGGAATGGTATTGCGCACTAAAGAAGGAGTAAAGCCAGTTTTTGTTTCTCCGGGCAATAAAATTGATTTGGAGAGCGCAAAGCACTGGACATTACTGGTAACCACCAGGTATCGTTTGCCTGAGCCTGTTCGCCAGGCTCATATTTTCAGTGAAAAAATTAAAAAAGGCGGAGAAGAATATGGACGATATTCCTTTTCATGAGCTGGAAGGAGAAGGTAGTACAGAAAACAAAGTGGTCATCACCGTGGTGGGTAAAGATAAAATAGGCATTATTGCCGCTATCACCTCCTGTCTTGCGGGATACCAGGTGAACATTGAAGATATTACTCAGAAAATATTAGGAGAGTATTTTACCATGATTTTAGTGGGGGATATATCCCGCTGTCCGGTAAGTCTTGCAGATTTGCGTCGTGACCTCACTCAAAAAGGAGAAGAGATCGGGGTTACAGTTTATATGCAGCACGCCAGCATTTTTCGGGCTATGCACCGGATTTGAGGTGAAAGAATGCTTTTTGACCGCTCAGAAATATTAGAAACTCTACGTATGTTAGAGATAGAAAATTTAGATGTTCGGACGGTAACTCTGGGAATCAATCTTCTGGATTGTCGTTCTGGGAGTCTTTCTTCTACCATAGAAAAAGTGATAGAAAAAATCCGCCATCTATCCCTTCCTTTTCACGAGGTAGTAGAAGAAACTTTTGTAAAATATGGAATCCCCATAGTGAACCGGCGAATAGCTATCTCTCCGGTGTCTTTTCTCTTGGATGGCAGAGAAAAGAAAGAAGAGGTTGTAGCTCTGGCACAGAGATTGGATGATTTAGCTCGGGAGCTCCAGGTGGATTTTATAGGGGGATTTACTGCCCTGGTTCCCAAAGGGTTTACCCCTGGAGATTTATCACTCATCGATTCTCTTCCCCTTGTTCTATCTCAGACTCAGAGAATTTGTGGCTCAGTAAATTTAGCTTCCAGCCGCAGTGGAATAAATGTGGATGCTATTTTAAAGATGGGAGAGATAATCAAAGAAACTTCTTTTTTGACCGCTCAAGAAGGGGGTATAGGCTGTGCCAAACTGGTAGTTTTTGCTAATGCTCCAGAAGACAATCCTTTCATGGCTGGAGCTTTCCACGGACCGGGAGAAGCAGATGCCGCCTTGAATGTAGGAGTAAGTGGGCCGGGGGTGATTAAAGAAGCTATTCGCAGAAAACCAGAAGCAGACTTAGGAGAAATAGCCGAGGTAGTAAAAAGGACGGCTTTTAAAATCACAAGAGTAGGAGAGTTAATAGGTAAAGAGATAGCTCAAAAGTTGGGAGTGTCTTTCGGAATTGTAGATTTATCTTTAGCTCCCACTCCTCGGGTGGGGGATAGTGTAGCTGAGATTTTAGAGCAAATGGGCTTGGAAAAATGTGGAGCCTGGGGTTCCACTTTAGCTCTGGCTCTCTTAACTGATGCTTGCAAAAAAGGAGGAGCTATGGCTTCTTCTTCGGTGGGAGGGTTAAGCGGAGCTTTCATTCCAGTGAGTGAAGATGCGGAGATGACCGAGTCAGTGAAAGCAGGGGCATTGAAGCTGGAAAAACTGGAAGCTCTGACCAGTGTTTGTTCGGTGGGGCTGGATATGGTTGCTATTCCTGGTGAGGTATCTAAAGA
>Ga0209508_1001637_pt1 | contig 16642 bp, 10 predicted proteins | sample AD_UKC129_MetaG_FD_184427 | JGI IMG/M metagenome (GOLD analysis project Ga0209508, IMG submission 184427) | Active sludge microbial communities of municipal wastewater-treating anaerobic digesters from Canada - AD_UKC129_MetaG (SPAdes) (version 2) | ecosystem: Engineered > Bioreactor > Anaerobic... | reverse complement strand
AGCGCTTTTTCAATAATTAAAGCTTTTGTTTGATTTTTATCATTTTTCATAATAAACCTTAGAAAGTTAAATATAAATTTAATAAAAATTTTAATTTAATACAAAAAAAAATACATACTAAACAGTCGGTATGTAAAATAATGTTATATTATTTGATAAAGAATAAAAATATTTGCATAATTGTTGGCTAATTGTTATATTTGTATTGAACAATCGGTATGTAATTTACTAAACGTTTAGTTGAAAAAATGAACTAATTTTAGAGAAAAAGTGTTAGGAATTATTAAAAAAATATGAGATTTATTTTGGATTTATTTTGTTTAGTAAATACGGTATATGAAAAGGTGAGATAAAAATTCCAATATTAGCTCAGACAGTATAAGCATAAGCCCCTTGCGGCTTGTGGCAAGCCGCAAGGGGCAGCGGGCCGACGGCCCGCAAAAATTTTGCCACCTATTTCAATAGGTGGCAAAAGAAATGTAGGGTGGCATTAATATGCCACGATGGTGGCACGAATTTTCCACGTAGTGGCAAAAGAAATGTAGGGTGGCATTGATATGCCACAATGGTGGCAGGGAATTTCCACGCGGTGGCAAAAATAAATGTAGGGTGGCATTGAATGCCACGCGGTGGCAGGTAACGTTAGCAAATTTATAAAGTTGAGATTAAATTAAAAGGTTTCTTTATTTTGGGGCGTCAGCCTGCCAGCGAGCGTAGCGAGCTGGCTATGCTTACACCGTCTGAGCTATAGAATAAAAAAATATATTGAGGAGTTATAAAATATGAACGCTAAAACAAAAATTATTCTAGCATCATCTGTTGTGGCAATTGCTGTGATTATTATTTTGTTTATGAATAAAAGAGCATTGGAAAAAAAAGTATATATAGACAAAACTAATGCTTATGAGGTAATTGTTGCTAAACCGTTATTTGAGTTTATTAGTGACGAACTGCAACTTACGGGCACCGTTGTGCCTAATAGTGAGATTAATTTAATTTCTGAAACCAATGGAAAAGTACTAATCATGGCTGTTAATGTTGGAGATTATGTTAAATCTGGACAAGTTATTGCTAAAGTAGATGATGAACTAAAAAGAGCAGCTTTTATCACAGCAAAAGTGAATTTTGAAAAAGCTAAAAAGGATTATGAGCGTATCAAAAATTTGTTTAATGAGAAAAATGCTACAGAAAATGATTTAGAAATGGCCAATTTGAATGTTTCCGCTGCTGAAGCTCAATTTATTGTAGCGCAAAGGCAGTTAAACGATGCTACAATTAAATCTCCAATCAATGGTGTTATTTCTGCAAAGTTTGTTAATGTTGGATCAACTCTTGCTCCTGGAATGCCGATTGTGAATATTCTTGATAATTCTATTTTGAAAATTGTGGTAAAAGTTCCTGAAAATTATATTTCAAATATATCGAAAAATCAAAATGTTATAATTCGCTCTGATTTATTCCCAAAAGGTGAAATTGTTGGAAAAATTTTTTCTGTAGCTCCCAGAGCAGATATTTCACATAATTTTGATGTTGAAGTAAGCTTTAAGGAAAATAAATCTTTGCCATTGAAAGCTGGTATGTTTGCAAATGTGTTTATAAAAAATGAAAAACAAACAAAATCTTTGCTTATTCCAAGAAAAGCTATTGTAGGAAGTTTGAAAGAAGCATCTGTATTTGTAGTTGAAGGTGGTAACGCAATAAAGAGAAATATTATTGTTGGTAGAGAGCATAAAGATATGATTGAGGTTTTGAGTGGATTAAATGGAAATGAAATGATTGTAATAGCAGGGCAAAATAATTTAAGCAATAATGCCTCTGTAAAAATTACTAACAATAATTAAAAGGTAAAAAAATGACAGTAACAGAATTAGCTATAAAAAGGCCTAAACTTATTATTGTACTTTATTTGATAGCAGGGATTTTGGGTATATATGGATATTATAATTTGAATTATGAGTTGTTGCCTGATATAACTCCACCTTATGTTAGTGTAATAACAGTTTATCCTGGTGCTTCACCAAATGAGGTAGAAACTTCAATAACAAAAGTTATAGAAGATGCTGTTTCTGGCGTTAATAAAATTAAACGAGTATATGCAAGTTCAGCTGAGGGAGTATCATTTGTATTTATAGAATTTTTGCAATCTGCGGATGCAAATATTGCATTACAAGATGTGCAAAGAAAGGTTAATGAAGTTGTTGCCACATTACCAGCAGATGCTAAAACGCCGACAATTACAAAATTTTCGATTAATGAATTGCCTATTTTGCGTATGGGCGTTACTGCAACTATTGAACCTACTGAGTTTTATCAACTTTTGAAAGATAAAATTAAACCTGCACTTACAAAACTTGATGGTGTCGGCCAAGTGACTTTTGTTGGTGGTGAAGAAAGAGAAATTAAAATTAATGTTAGTTTGGATAGATTGAACTATTATAATCTTTCTATTTTACAGGTTGTTCAGGCAATAAAAAGTAATAATTTAAACTTTCCTGCTGGTAAAATTAAGGATAACGATGGGCAGTATATTGTTAGAGTTTCAGCAAAGTTTAAAACTGTAGATGAAATTAAAGATATTCCAATAGCAACTTTACCAAATGCTGGAACTATAAAAATTGCTGATGTTGCAAATGTTGAAGATGGCGTTAAAGATATTCAAACAATTACTCGTATTAACAAGAAAATTGCGGTAGGAATACTTATCAATAAACAAACCGATGCTAATGCTGTAGAAGTTAGTAAATTGGTAAGAAACGAGTTGAAAAAGATAGAAGAAGAATATAAAAACTATAATTTGAAATTTGAAATTGCATCGGATGGCTCTGAATTTACATTATCGGCAGCCAGAGCTGTAAATGAAGATTTACTTTTAGCTATTATAATAGTTGCTATTGTAATGCTTATATTTTTACATAGTATAAGAAATTCTTTGATTGTTTTAGTAGCTATTCCTGCATCGTTTGCAACAACATTTATAGCAATGTGGGCGTTAGGTTTTACTTTGAATTTGATGACATTGTTAGCATTGTCTCTTGTGATTGGAATTTTAGTTGATGACTCGATAGTTGTGCTTGAGAATATTGATAGACATTTGATGATGGGAAAAGATAAATTTAAAGCCGCATTAGATGGTAGAAATGAAATAGGTTTTTCCGCTTTATCCATAACTTTAGTTGATGTTGTGGTATTTGTTCCAATTTCTTTAATTTCAGGGTTGATAGGTAATATATTAAGGCAATTTTCATTGGTTGTAGTTGTCTCAACATTATCAAGTTTAGTTGTATCTTTTACATTAACGCCAATGTTTGCTTCTCGACTTGCAAAAGTGCATAATTTGAATGAAAATACTTTTTGGGGCAGATTAGGTAAATATTTCGAAAATCAATTTGAAAGGCTTACAAATCATTATCTTAAAATTTTGAATTGGGCATTAAGAAATAAAGGCAAAGTTATTTTGATTTCTACAGTATTGTTAGTATCATCATTTATGTTACCAATTTTTGGTTTTTTAGGTGCGGAGTTTATAACGCCTTCGGATAGGGGCGAGCTTTCGGTAATTATTGAGTATCCTGAAAGAGTAACAATTGAACAAAATAATGAGCTAACACAGCAAGCTGAAACAATTTTGTTATCAATGCCAGAAGTGAAGCGAGTTTTTACTAATGTTGGATACGCAAACGATAATTTTATTGTGTCTGAAACAAATAATAAAAGTGAGTTATTAGTTTCATTAGTTGATAAGAAAGAGAGAAATAAAAGTGTAACAGAAATATCAAGGGAAATTAAGCAAAGATTGTTGACAATTCCTGGTGCGAAACCAAGAGTAACTCCCGTTGGTATTTTTGGAATGTCTGAAGGTTCGCCGATTGTTGTTGTTGTTAATGGTGCAAATTATGATGATGTTGCAAAAGTGGCAAAAGATATTAAAGAACTTATTAAAAGTGTACCTGGGACGGGTGATGTTAGAACAAGTTCACAAGATGGAAAACCTGAATATCAGATAAGATTTGATAGGCAGAAAATGTCTCAATTAGGTTTGAGCGCGGATATGGTAGCTTTTACTTTGCGTACTGCTTTTACAGGTGATGATAATTCAAAAATTAATCCGCAGGGCAACGAGGAATTTAATATTAGAATTGTTCTTGATCAATCTGATAGAAACAAAACAGAAAATCTTTATAAAATGAAATTTATGAATAATATGGGTCAACTTATTCAATTACAACAATTTGCAACCATTGAACCAAGTATAGGACCTACAGTTTTGGAAAGAAAGAATAGAAATAGCTCAATTACTATATTTTCTCAAGCGGTTGGTAGAACTAGTGGCGATATTGGTAACGATATTAAGAAATTGATTGATAATTATCAATTACCTAAAGGTATCAGAATTACTTACGAAGGTGATTTGGAAAATCAGGAAGATTCATTCAGTAGTTTATTGAATGCTTTATTTATTGCAATTTTATTTGTTTATCTCATTATGGTTGCTTTGTACGATAATTGGGTTTATCCTTTTGTTGTCATTTTCTCTGTTCCACTTGCTGTTATTGGAGCACTCTATGGCTTAGCCTTGATGATGAAAACTATAAATATTTTTTCACTTTTAGGTATAATTATGCTCGTTGGACTTGTTGCCAAAAATGCTATTTTATTGGTTGATAGAGCAAATCAGATGAAAGCTGAGGGGCTTTCGACTATTGAGGCTTTGATAGATGCAGGTAAAACAAGGATCAGGCCAATTATTATGACAACCGCTGCTATGATTTTTGGTATGTTGCCAATTGCTTTATCGGTTTCTGATGGCGCTGAAATTAAATCTGGTTTGGCTACTGCAATTATTGGTGGATTAACTAGTTCTTTATTTTTAACTTTAATACTTGTTCCGGTTGTATATGTAAAAGTGGAGCAATGGAAAGAAAAAATTAAAATCAAATTTAATAAAAATGTTATTTCAGTTATATTACTCATTTTATTTTTTGGAGTGATGAATAGTCAAGTTTATGCTCAAAATAGCAGAAAAATTTCGTTAGACAGTGCAGTTAGTTATGCTTTGAATAACAATTTACAATTAAAAAAAACAAGACTTGAAAAATACAAAAGTCAAGAAAAAGTAAGAGAAGCTTATGGAAATGCTTATCCAGAGTTATCTGCATCGGCAATGTATATGAGAAGTTTAAAGAAAAACATTTTTTATATGCCAGGTATATTTTTTGGAAAACCAGGAACAAATATTCCCGTTGAAATTGGTTCAGATAATTCATATTCTATTACTTTCCAATTTTCTCAACCATTGTTTAGTGGGGCAATTAACGCAGGAATAAACGCAGCTAAAATTGTTGATAAACTAAATTCAGAAATATATGAAAATCAAGTACTTGAAGTTAAAAGAGATGTTAAAAAGGCTTATTATAACGTATTGATTTTGCAAGAACAAAAAAAATTATTAAACCAAAGTTATGAAAGAGCAAAACAAAGATTTGAAGATGTTAAAAAACTATTTAAACAAGGTTACGCTCTTGAAGTTGATACTCTAACAGCATATGTTGCACTCAAAAATATTTATCCTTCAGTTGTAAAAATTGATAATGCAATTAATACTGCAAAATCATATTTAAAATTTATGATGAACATACCTGAAAATGAAAATATTGAATTAACAGATAGTTTAAAAATTACTAAGTTTGATTACAACGATATCGATAATGCATATATTTTTGCTGAAAACAACAGGAAAGAAATAAATATTTTAAATTTACAAGGCCAGGCTACAGATGAATTAATAAATGCAGAATTTTCAGGACATTTACCAACAGTGGCGCTTTTTGGGCAATATAAAATAATGACTGAACAAAATGACTTCAAGTTTAAAAATTATTATTGGCCGAATTCAGCCTTTGTTGGTTTAAATATCTCTATTCCGATTTTTTCAGGTTTTAAAGTTTCATCTAAAGTAGAGCAAGCAAAAATTGAAAAAGAAATTATTAAAACAGATTTGATGAATTTCAAAAATGCATTAAAAACCGAAGTAAAAGTTGCACATTCAAAAGTTGAAGAAAGTAAAGAAGCATTGAAATCAACATCCGAAACTGTTGTTTTTGCAGAAAGGAATTATAAATTAGTTGAAAGTCGATTTCAAAAAGGACTAAGTAAACTATCAGATTTACAAGATGCGGAATTATTGCTTAATCAAGCCAAAACAAACTATTTACAAGAGTTGTATAATTATATAGTTGCAAATATAGATTATGAATGGACAATTGGAAAGAAATAAGAATTAAGGCTCTCTAATAAGAGAGCTTTTTTTATTTATTGGCTCAGACGGTGTAGGCATAAGAAAATTTTGCCACCTATTTCAATAGGTGGCAAAAATAAAAGTAGGGTGGCATTGATATGCCACCTTTTTGGCATTGATATGCCACAAAGGTGGCACGCAAAGTTGCCAAGTTGGCAGATAAATTTAAACGGTGGCAATTTTGTAGCAAGAAAATGGAAGGGATTTGCCAACAGGTGGCAAAAATTAATGTAGGTTGGCATTGAAATTCCACAATGGTGCCACGGATATGCCACACGGTGGCAGAAATAAATGTAGAGTGGCATCGAATGCCACTCGGTGGCAGGGTTATTTAATAGGTGGCAAATGTATCGATATACGATATAATTGCCACCATTATTTTTTTGCAAGAATTGCAAAAAACCGCACAACTTCAGTTGTGCGGTCACGCTTATACCGTCTGAGCTAAATATAAAAAAAAGGCTGCTCAAATATGGCAGCCTTAATGTTTTAAATTTTGAGTATTTCGTTTGAGTGCATAATATCTGTGAAAGTATCGTTTTTAATCATTTCTAAATATTCTTTTGCTTTAGAAAGAGAGCGCTTAATGTATCTGTTTGCAATGAAAACTTTACGTTGTTCTTCTATAGCTTCATCTAATACTAAATAACCTACATAAGCGAATGTGTACATTTCGACTAAATATTTTGCAGCTGTATCGTAGAAGGAATTATCTTTTTTATCAATAACATAATTTTTAGCTTCAATGAATAAATCACGAATTTCTTTGACTTTTTCAGCTAATTGAGTTAAATTTCCAGGATAGTTCTTATTCTTATGTTCTTCAAAGAAATCGATAAGGACATCGTTGATAACACCACCTATAGCAGCGACAATTTGTAATTGGGAAGTACCTTCATAAATATTTGTAATTCTAGCATCACGTGCAAGCCTTTCAACTCTGAATTCTTTCATATATCCAGTACCGCCGTGAATTTGAAGAGAATCGTATGTTATTTTATTAGCGGATTCTGTTAGGAAATATTTTGTAACAGGAGTTAATAAAGCAGCAACTTTTGTAGCTTGTTTTAGTTTAATGTTTTCGTCGGTAAAAGGTTTACCTTCTTCTTTGAGTTTTTCGATTAAAAGTTCGAGAGTTTCTTTAGTATCAACTGATTTAGCTGCGGAATAGAAAAGAGATCTATTTGTTTCGAGAGTAACTCGCATATCGATAAGCATATCAGCAATGACTGGGAGGTTTAAAATAGGTTTACCGAATTGTTCTCTATCTTTGGCATATTCATAAGCTTCTTGATAAGCAGCTTCAGAAATACCAAGTGCTTGTGCGGCAACACCAATCCTAGCAGCGTTCATTAAATCCATAACGTACTTTATCAAACCAAATTTTCGTTGCCCAATTAATTGACAAGGAGTATCGTTAAACTGGATTTCGCAGGTTGGTGAGCCATTGATGCCAAGTTTGTGTTCAATACGTCGGATTTTAACAGTTTCATCACCGTAACAAACAAACATACTAAGGCCACGACCATCTTTAGTACCGGCTTCACTACGAGCTAAAACTAAAAGAACATCGGCATTACCATTAGTGATAAATCTTTTAACGCCCCTAAGTCTCCATTGACCGTGTTCGTCTTGGTATGCCATACATTTTACAGCCTGAAGGTCGGAGCCTGCATCTGGTTCAGTAAGAGCCATTGCTCCAGTAAATTCACCAGTTGTAAATTTAGGTATAAATTCTTCTTTTTGAGCTTCAGAGCCAAATTTGTTGATGGTGGCAGCAATATCTTGTAAACCATAAATATTCATTAATGAAGCATCAGCACGGGAGATCATTTCTATTGCCATCAAATATATTGTATGAGGTAAATTGAGCCCACCATATTTTCGTGGGATTGTCATTCCCATTAAATCAGCTTTAGAAAGTACTTCAAGATTTTCTTTTGTTCCTTTTGCATATTCAACTTTTCCGTCTATGAAATGAGCTCCTTCCGTATCTACTTCGGCAGCTCTTGGGGCTATAAAATTTGCGGCTAAGTCACCGACAATTTCTAAAACTTTTTCATAATTTTCAATTGCGTCATTGTAATTTTCAGGAGCGTATTTATAAAGTTTTTTTTCTTGATAGTTATTTTCAAGAATTTTAACAATATCTTGGATATTAAGTCTGTTAAAGTGGAATAAAATATCTTTATTATCTAAAAAATAGTTTGCCATAGTTTTTACCTTTTACTTAAGTTTATTTTTATAGGCTTCAATAAAGAGAGGAATAACTTCAGTGGCATCGCCAACGATACCATAATGAGCTATACTGAAAATTGGAGCATCGGGATCAGTATTTATTGCAATTATTTTATTAGATTCTTGCATACCAGCACGATGTTGGATAGCACCTGAAATTCCGCATGCAATATATAATTTGGGTCTCACAGTTACACCTGTTTGACCGACTTGTCTATCGGGAGTTATAAAACCAGCATCAACAGCTGCGCGTGAACCTGCAACTTCACCGCCTATTGTTTTAGCAAGTTCATAAATTAGTCTAAAATTCTCACGTGTTCCCATTCCATAACCGCCAGCAACGATTATAGGGGCGGCTTTCAAATTAACTTTCTTTTCTTCGATATGTTGTTCAACAATTTCAACTAAGTTATCAAATTCGGTTGGTTTATACTCTAATTTTGTAATTTTAGGTTCTTTAGGATTATCGACTTTATATTTTTGCATTACTCCTTCACGAACCGTCGCCATTTGAATTTGAGTGTCAGGAGTGATGATTGTAGCAACTATATTTCCGCCAAATGCAGGTCTAATTTGTAAAAGCAAATCTTTGTATTCTTGTTTCATATAAACAACATCAGAAATTTGAAGATCGGTACAATCTGCAGTAAGACCACTTTTAGTTTTTGAAGCTAATCTTGGTGCTATATCTCGTCCTATTATTGTTGCTCCAAATAAAACTATTCTTGGCTTATGAGTTAGAATTATTTCACTAAGTATGTTGCTATAAGGTAAAGTTCTATAAAATTTTAAATCAGGATGATCAATTAACAAACATTCATCACAACCGTATTGAAATGTTTCCTTTGCAATTTCTTCAACGTTATATCCAATAACTATAGATTTTAAATTTCCATTAAGTTTATCAGCTAATTTTCTACCTTTTGAAAGAAGTTCAAAACTAACATCGGCAGGTTTACCGTTATTTTGTTCTATAAAAACAAAAACATCTTTTGAATATGTTTCCATTAGATTCTCCTATTAACCAAAAATATGATCAGCCATAAGTGCATCAATTAAATTACTTATAGCTTGCTTTGTGGGTTGAATTAATTCGTGATTTTTTGCTGCCAAAACTACAGATTCAACTTTGTGGACCTTAGTTGGCGAGCCTTTAACACCACATTTATCAGGATCTAATTGTAATTCATCCATAGTAAAAGTTTCAATAAATAAACCTTTATCTTTGTATTCTTGTGACAATGTATCAATGTAGAGAAGAGAATTTCCTTCAACTAATTTTTCAAGTTCCAATAAAGATTTAGCAGATTTATAAGCCATAACTCGCTTAGCAGAGAAAGGTCTTGGGAATGCGGCTTCTTTAATAGCTGTAATTAAAAGAGGCATTTTTGCTTTAACTATTTCGGTTCCGCCTTCAATTTTTCTTTTGATTGTTATTGTCTTATCATTAATATTTAAAATTTTTTCTGCATAGGTTACTTGTGGCAAATTTAATTTTTCTGCTGTTTGCGGGCCAACTTGAGCAGTATCGCCATCAATTGCTTGTCTACCGGCAAAAATTAAATCAAAATTTCCTAATTTTTTAATTGCTTCACTTAAAACGTAAGATGTTGCAAGTGTATCCGCTCCAGCAAATTTTCTATCTGTAATCAAATATGCACTATCAGCTCCCATATACAAGCATTCTCTTAAAATATCTGTTGCCCTTGGTGGTCCCATTGTGATGACAGAAACTTTTGAATTTGGAAATTTATCCTTTACTTGCAAAGCTAATTCCAGAGCTACTTTATCCTCTGGGTTAAAAATTGCAGGTAATTTTGCACGATTAACAGTACCATCTTCTTGCATTACCTGCCCGGATATATTTGTAGTATCCGGTACTTGTTTTACCATGACAAGAATTTTGTATTCCATACTACCTCCAAAAATTAAAATTAAATATATAAGTATTTAAACTAATCAATTATATTTTTATTTGCAAATTAAAAAAACAATAGCCAAATCTGGAACTATATAAAACTAAGTTTTTGTTTTAATAATAAAAAATAAGAAAGGTACTTGTATGGAAGAAATATTAAAATTGATAAATAAAGGTGCTAAATTAGTCGATGTTAGAACAAAAGAAGAATTTGAAGAAATTAATATAAGTAATTCTATAAATATACCATTAAACGAAGTAAATGATTATATGCAAAATTTTGATAAAAATGATGTTTTAATTTTTTATTGTGTTTCAGGCGCAAGAAGCCAATATGCCGTAGATTTATTCAGAGCAAACGGCTTCTCTAATGTTTACAACGGCGGTAGTATTTATAAATTAAAACCAGCATTAGAAGGTGATAGTAATAAAGTAATGTTCAATGTTATTAATAATTCAAGTTGCGGTTGCAATTCAAATTGCGATTGTAATTAATCCTTTGTTTCAAAAATATAATGTTGTGCTTTAAAATCACAACTTCTATGATGTCCATCGCAGTATGGTAAATTTTCAGATTTACCGCAACGACAAAGGGCAATGATATTTTTTTCTAATTTAATAGAATTATTTTCTTTTACTTCTGCAATTTCATTTGCAGTAATGATTATTGGTCCGTTTTCTCTTAATTCAATTTTCATTTTTTCCTCAAATTGATTGTTGAGTTTTAATTTGTTATATTGAAAATAAAAAATTGGTTTAAAAGTGCAAAAAATAAAGTCACAAAAATTACCATCTTTAAAATTTATAAACGATTTAAATAGCTTAATAGTTCAATTTCAAGAAGTTCTTAAATCTACAAATAATAAACAGTATATTAAATATCTACCTTGGGTTGGAAAATTACATGAAAATTCAAAAGATGAAATAAATAAAGATAAATTGTTTCAATTGCTATCCATTTCCTTTCAAATATTAAATATGGTTGAAGAAAATATTGCAGTTCAATATCGAAGAAAATTAGAAATTAATAATGATATTGAAAAATTACAATATCTTTTCCCAGGTGTTTTTAACCAGATAAAAAATTATGATAAGAATAAAATTATTGATGGACTAAAAAAAATATATATAGAACCTGTTTTAACTGCTCATCCTACAGAAGCAAAAAGAACAACAATTTTGGAGCATCATAGAGATCTTTATTTATTGCTTGTAAAAAAAGAAAATCCTATATGGACTAAAATTGAAAGAGAACAAATTGATAATGAAATACGTTCTATTTTGGAAAGATTATGGTTTACTGGTGAAATTTATCTTGAAAAACCTAATGTTATTTCTGAGTTAAATAGTATTTTACATTATTTTAATAATGTTTTTCCAAATGTTTTACCTACTTTAGATCAAAGATTTAGGTATTATTTGCAACAAATTGGAATTTCAGAAAATGAAATAATAACTAACAATATTTTTCTAAATATTAAATTTGGTAGCTGGGTTGGTGGAGATAGAGATGGTCATCCTTTTGTAACTCCTGAAGTTACTAAATACACATTAATGGAAATGCGTAAAAACGCTTTAAGAATTATTTTCTCTACTTTGAATAACACCGCAAAAAAACTAAGTCATTCTAATAATCTTACTCCTATTTACGATGAACTTAACAATAAAATTATAGAATATAAAAATTTATTACAAAGTAGATTAAATTCTATTCCTTACAATAATACAAATGAAGCCTTTAGAGAATTTATAAATCTTATAATATTAAGGTTACCAATAAAATATGAACAGAATAAATTTGTAGAGCTCTATGATTTTCCGGAAGCATATAAAAATTCAAATGAACTCATTAATGATTTAAATATAATGTTAAAGGCATTGAAATTTGCAAATTCACATAATGTTATTATTAACGAGATAAGAAATTTATTAGTGATTGTTAAAACTTTTGGTTTTCATCTAGCAAAACTTGATATAAGACAAAATAGTGCCTATCACGAAAATGTTATAGATTTAATCATAAAAACAATTTATAGTAATTTAATTGATTATAAAAAATTAAGTGATGTAGAAAAATGCAGATTTTTACAAAATGAATTGGAACAAATTCGACCGTTTACTAATATTAATTATCCGGTAAAAGATGTAGCGAAAACTCAACTTGAATTAATGGATATACTGTACAATCATATAATCATATAAGTAAATATGGTTTTAATGGCATCGGTAGTTATATTGTTAGTATGACAAAAGATGTATCCGATTTGTTGGAAGTTTATTTTATAGCACGTGAAGCAGGCCTTATTCAAAAGGATGGTGAAAAAATTTATTCTCTAATTTCTATTGTACCTTTATTTGAAACTCTAGATGATTTAGAAAAATCACCAAAAATTTTAAGGCAATTTTTAAATCATCATATAACAAAAAACACTTTAGAGTTTAGAAAAAAATTATTTGGATACGATTTTCCAGTTCAGGAAATTATGGTTGGTTATAGCGATAGTAATAAAGATTGTGGTATATTAGCAAGTAGATGGGGAATTTTTAAAGCGCAAATAGATTTAACAAAAGTTGCAAGTGAATATGGGGTAAAATTGAAATTTTTCCATGGTAGAGGGGGCACTATAAGTCGTGGTGGTGGACCAACTCATAAATTTATTGAATCAATTCCTGATATTAGCTCAGGTCAAATTAAAATTACTGAGCAAGGCGAAACAATTGCTCAAAAATATTCTAACTTTTTAACTGCTGTTTATAATCTTGAATTATTTTATGCTGGTGTGAGTCAAAAATTCCTAAATCAAAATTATGAAGCTAATAAAACTGTTTACGAAATTATGGATTTATTATCCGAATTTAGTAAAAATAAATACAAAGCCCTTATTGAAGATGAAAATTTCATAACATTTTTCAAGCAGGTTACTCCTATAGATGTGTTAGAGAATATAAAAATCGGCTCTAGACCTGCTAAACGCACAAATTTAAATACTTTTGAAGATTTAAGGGCTATACCATGGGTATTTAGCTGGAACCAAAATAGATACTTTTTGCCTAATTGGTACGGAGTTGGTACTGCTTTATTAACATTAAAAAAGGAAAAGCCCGAATTATTTTCTTATCTTGTTGAAAATATTGAAAATGAGATAATTATGGATCACATTTTTTCTGCTGTAGAAGTAGGAATAGAATCAGCATCAATTGAATTTATTAAAAAATATGCAAAGTTAGTTGAAGATGATAAAATAAGAAATAAATTTTTAAATTTAATTTTAGATGAATTTCATTTAACCAAAAATCTCCTCAAAGAAATTTATAAATGCGATTTAAAACATAGACATCCAAGGTTATATATTACAATTAACTACCGGAATAAACCACTTAGAATTTTGCACAACTATCAAATTAATTTATTAAAAAAATGGCGAGATGCCAGCTCAAAAAACAATGAAAAAATTGCAAATGAATATTTGAAGAGTCTTTTAATTAATATTAATGCTATAGCAAGTGGATTAAGAAATACCGGTTGATTATTTGCTGATTATTTCAAAATATTTTCTGATTAATTTTAAATAATCTTCTTTAATTCCTTCTTTCTTTAAACTTTCAATACTATTAGGTTCATTGTATTTATTATCTTGGAATTTTAATGAATTTTGAGAACCTTTGTATTGCCTTTGTGAAAGTTCCGCTTCTCTTTTTTCTTCGTAGTCTCTATCATTGATTGATTTTGTTGCATCCAACATTCTTGAAAGTATTTTTTCTTGTTTTTGGACTAATTTATCATCAATATTTTTTGACTTTATATCGTTTATAACTTCTTGTATATCTTCCATTAGTTTATCCAAATTAGAAGGCAATTTTTTAGATTGACCAGTTGATTTTGCTTCTTGATTTAATTGTTCCAAAGATTTTTTAATCAATTCTTGTTGTTGCTGTAATCTTTGGGCTAATTGTAATTCTTCTTGAGAAAGTTGCTCACCGTTTGCTAATTTTTGAGTAATATTATTTATTTGCATTTGTTGCTGAATAAGTTGTTGAAATTGTTGCATTAAAGACATTGCTCCCGAACCGCCACCATTCCCTTTGGCCATATTTTTTAATGCACTATTCAATAATTTTGAAAGCTCATTTAAATTTTTAATAACTAAATTTTGACTTTGTATCGATTGTTCTATTTGATATGAATTTATTGTGTTTATAGAATTCTTCATCTCATTTAAAGCGGTACCTAAATTATTGGCTATTTCAGGAGTGATAAGAAAACTTTTTTGTGCAAGTTCTGTCATAATATTGTGAACTTTATTTAATTGCTCTAATAAATTATTTTGTTGAATTGCAAGATTATTAAATTCATTGTAATTTATTGAATTGTGCCGAGTTTTATTTCTTAAATTCTCTTGATTTTCTGTAATTTGATATAAATTAGAGATAATTTTTAATATTTTATTTAAAGTTTCTTGTTGATTTTTATTGATCATTTGTTGTCGCATAGATGACAGATTACTTCCAAAGTTTTTTAAGTTATTTTTCAATTTATTTTGTATTTCAAGAGATTTTCCATAATTTCCTTGTTCTGTTGCTTGCATAGAATTTTCCATAAGTTCATCATTATTTTCTTGATTGAACTTGTCATTTATATCGGAAAGCATATCATTTGGCAAGTCTTTAAATTCCTTCATTTTATCTTGAAGATTTTTCATCTGTTTTTGAAGATTTTTCAGTTCATTCTTTAATTCTTGTTGCTGTTTTAAAATATTATCTTTAGAACTGTTTGATGATAATTGCTCATTTATTTGATCTAATTTTTTATTTAAATCATCAACTCTCTTTAAAATTTCATCAGTTTTTTGCTCAATTTGTAGCCTTTTGAATAAATTTAATGTTCTTTCAATGCTTTTTTTGAACATTTCTTCGTTAAATTCAAAATTTTTCAAATCATTTTGCACTAAATTTCTATTATTATTTTGTAATGATTTTTGAAGTTTTTCTAATGCTTTTTTATATTCATCAGAAGTAAACTCTTTCATTAAATCTTGTAATTCTAAATATTTCTCAAGAGTTTCCTTTGAAAGTAGGTTGTTTTCTAAGTTTTTATTTTTAATTTCAGAAAATTCTTTACGAATTTCTTCCATTTTTTTCATTACTTTTTCATATTTATCAACAGCTTTTTCAATTCTTTCTTTTTCTTGCCAAGTTAATTCTTTTTTATCTTGTTTAATATCTTTTTTTATTTTTTCTAACTCTTCTTTAACTTCATTGAATTCTTTAATTGTTTTTTCAATTTTATTTTGAATCTGCTCTTGATTTTTTTCAACATCTGCATATAATTCTTGCAAATCCGGAATTCTTATTTTATAAATACCAGATTTTGTAGATTTATTTCCGTTAATTTGGTCATTATCAAAAACTTCAAAAAATATTTCTATCTCTTCGCCGGGAACAAGCGAAAGATTCGAAAAATTCCAAATATAATTGACGGTTTGTTCGGCTTTATCTTCAATTGGAATGTTAATTTGCTTGAACGTTTTCCATCCTTGTTCATATTTTAGTTTAGATGCGCGATAGTGTAAAAGTAATTTACTTAAACCATAATCATCTGAAATATTTAAAAACGTTTCAAGTCTATTATTTTCAACAGTTATTTCAGGTTTATTAGGAAGAATAACATTTAATTTAGGATATTCATCATTAATGACTTTAATTGTATAATTAATTGGTTTATTATAGATACCATATTTACTTTTTATTGAAATATGGAATGGAAAATCATTAGAGATAGTTAAGATATTTGATGCCCAATAATTGTTATCGATATTTAATTTAATTTTTCTATAATTTGTAACAATTGAAGCATCCATCAATTCTTCGGAAGCGAGTAAATTAAAATTAACTTTTGAACCATTTGGAATTTGAATATTACCATTATCTAAAGATGAAAATGAAGGGAGCTTTGTATATGTTGGTGGTGTAACTACTAATTCCAATTTGGTTATTAGTGGTTCGTTAATCACGTTGATATCATATATATCGCTTCTTTCGCCATTGTAAACCAAGTAATATTCCACATTTGAAGTAATATTTTTTAAGGTAAAAAGTAATGTGTCATATTTCTTCTTTTGAATTTTATAATCAATAAAATCAGGCTGGTTAACTTCTTTTACGTAGATTTTTGCGTTTTGGAAAAATTCATT
>Ga0209508_1001636_pt1 | contig 16646 bp, 19 predicted proteins | sample AD_UKC129_MetaG_FD_184427 | JGI IMG/M metagenome (GOLD analysis project Ga0209508, IMG submission 184427) | Active sludge microbial communities of municipal wastewater-treating anaerobic digesters from Canada - AD_UKC129_MetaG (SPAdes) (version 2) | ecosystem: Engineered > Bioreactor > Anaerobic... | reverse complement strand
ATCACTTTAAACAGATTTTCTGGAACCTCATCAAAAATGCCATCAAAGCCATGCCGGAGGGCGGACGCCTCAGCCTGAGTTTTTATAATTCGAAGCGCGAGGGTCTGAAAATTGTGGTTTCTGATACCGGCCAGGGAATGACCGAGAAAGACAGGGAAAATCTCTTTGTGCCTTTTTATTCCGGTTTTGGTGAAGGGCGCGGGCTGGGGCTGGCCACTGTGAAGCGTTTGGTTGAGGATTACGGCGGGAAAATTCAGATAAATTCCGAAGAGGGCCGCGGGACAGAAATTATCATCACTTTGCCTCATATTGATGAAAAGACGATTAGGGCCAATCAGCCAATAAATTAATAAAGGAAGAGGACAATGGACAGCTTACTTATCATAGATGATGAAAAGAGCTTGCTCGATGTTCTGAGCCTGATGTTTAAAAAAGAAGGCTATGAAGTAAAAACGGCGGCCTCGGGAGCGGAGGGTCTTGATATTTTAACCAACAACACTGTTGATCTGGTTATAACCGATATCAGGATGCCCCACTTAAGCGGCATGGAGATTCTTAAATACGTCAAAGAGAATCAACCGGAGACACCGGTCATCGTCATTACTGCTTACGGCAGCATTCAGCAGGCGGTTGAAGCCCTCAAGGCCGGGGCCCTCGATTATATCGTCAAGCCCTTTGATATTGAGGAGCTTAAGATTCTGGTGGCCAGGGGCCTTGAGCGCAAGCACTTAGAGCTTGAAAATATCCTCCTCAAAAAAGACCTCAAAGATAAATACAAATTCGAAAATATGATCGGTAAAAGCCGGCTGATGCAGGAAATCTATGTCTTAATCGATAAAGTGGCCGGCACCGACAGCACGGTGCTGATCACTGGAGAAAGCGGCACCGGCAAAGAAATGGCTGCCCGGGCGATTCATAATCTAAGCCGGCGGAAAGACAAGCCCTTTGTCACCATTAACTGCGCCGCCCTGCCTGAAAATCTCCTCGAAAGTGAGCTTTTCGGTCACACCAAGGGCTCATTTACCGGAGCTATCTCCGATAAGAAAGGCATGTTTGAAGTCGCTCACAAGGGGACGCTTTTCCTCGATGAAATAGCCGAAATGTCTCCCTGGACCCAGGTCAAGCTGCTGCGGGCCCTTCAGGAAAGGAAAATAAGACGCGTCGGCGGAACAGATGAAATCCCGGTTGATGTCCGCTTAATCGCCGCTACCAATCAGGATTTAAAGCGCCGGATTGAAGAAGGAAAATTCCGGGAAGACCTTTACTACCGCCTGAATGTCATTTCATTCGAGATGCCGCCTCTCCGGAAAAGAACCGAAGATATCCCGCTTCTGGTTCAGCATTTTCTCCAGAAATACTGCCAGCAGATGGGGAAAAAGATGAAGCGGCTGGCCCCCGATGTTATTAGCCTTTTTGAGGCTTATAGCTGGCCGGGAAATATCCGGGAACTCGAGAATGTGATTGAAAGAATTGTGGCTATTGAGGACCGGGAGACGGTGACGCCGGCTTGTTTGCCGCCGGAGATGATCAGTCAGGCCAATCATAATGGCCGGCAGGTTGACCTCAGGGCCGGCTTTAATTTAAATGAGTACCTCGACGATATTGCCAAAAGATATATTATCAAGGCCCTTGATTTAAGCGGTGGGAAGATAAAAGATGCTGCCCCGAGGCTCGGCGTAAGCTACCGGACGCTTCGCTATTTGATCAATAAATATGGATTAAAGCCACGGGTGAGTGATTTAAACGGTGAGGAAGAAGGCGAAGAGCTGGGCGCAAACGGGTTGGCCGGCGATGAACCGCCTGTTCCCCTGATGAATAACGGAAGAGCAGCGGTCAAAGAGCCAGAGCGGGGAAGAGGCAGATGAATTGTCGATTTTTCTTTCCTTTTATGATAGCCTTAATCAAAGCCTACTCTGAAATGGGAGCGATCCTTAATAATGTTGGAGGCCAGAGTGCCAAATTTTGGCAGGAATATCTGACAAATTGTGTCAGAATTGAGGCTGGTGGGAATGGATATGATTGGTAAATGCTTGATAATTAATAATTTAGCAGAGAAAACAAAGCTGGCACATAACTTGCAATATAGATTAGTGAAAGAAAATTAATAACATCTCGGCCGGCGGATAGTCGGCGAGAAATTAGGAGGTATTAAAATGTTAAAAAAGATGAGAGGATTCACCCTCATCGAAATGCTCATCGTCGTGGCCATTATCGGTATTTTGGCCGCTCTATTAATCCCCAACGCCATGTCAGCCCTGCAGAAAGCCAAACAGAAAGGCACCATGAAGGACATTAATACGATTGCTGCAGCTTTGATGGACTATGTGACTGAAAGAGGCGTGGCACCAGCTAATGCTCCCGACGGTGAAATTACAGCCGGCAGCCAGTTTGTAAAGGATATGGAGACCCTTTACATCAAAGTATTCCCTATCAACGATCAGTGGGGTAACCCATATCTGGTTTATACAGGAGATGCTGCTAACGGGATTTGGGGTGTAGCATATCCTGATGGCGCAGACTTTGGTCCTGATGAATTTTTGGTGGGTTCATATGGTAGAGATGGCGCTACTGGACCCCAGGAGGATTTTGATCCTACAAGCTCAGCTTCAGGCTTATATGAAGTTAATACAATGAAGGATTTCAATAACGATATAGTCAATTGGAATGGTAGCTTAATAATCGGTCCTCGCGCTGCCGCTGGTGCTGCTGGCACCTGATCATTCTTACAATCTGAATTTGAGCTAAGGGGCGGCTTCGGCCGCCCTTTTTTTATTATTGAATATTCTTTTTTTACAGAGGCTTAATCAACTCCAAGAAAAATCGGGACACCCTAGATATTCACCTTTTTTCGATTGGAGTCGGTGGCCGAAATCATCAGATTAGGCAAGTGCTTTGACTCCTCAGTAGTCATTCATCTTTTTGTTCCTGAAAATGGCTACCTGATGGATGTATAAAGGCCTGCTCAGCACTGCCGGCTCGAGCTTGATTTTATTGAAGTCCGTAAGATTGGAATGCTTAGAGGTTCTCTTTTGGGTCAGGCCGAGATTCTCTAATATTTTAAGAAGCCAGTCCCACCTGGGATGTGGCGATGAAAGCATTATCAGGCCATCTTTTTTGCATAGATTACAGAGGGCTTCAAGGCAATCAACATGTTCAATAACCTCAAGAGCGATGACAGCATCGAATGATTCGCTATCCAAACCGAGGACTTGCCAATCCATTATGTCTCCCACTATATCAGCTGGTCCTCTCAAGTCCAGGGTAACAGCTCGATGCCCATGTTGCTTGAGTTGGCTTGAAAACCAGCCATCCCCGGCACCGACCTCAAGGATGTAGGATTCTGGCTTTAGATATTTTAGGAGCAGCTTAAGCTTTCTCCTTCTCGATATCTCGCTCAAGATTGGTTGTTTCTCCGTGGCTGTTTCCCTTTTTCCCATTTGATTTTAGTCTTATCAGTCTTGGTCAGGCTGTTTCATGATATTCTTCCTCAACATTTATATCCCATGGAGAGAGGTGTTCTCCAAGTAGGTTTCGGGCGGCATAGATACCAGAAAGCATAGAATGATCCATATTGTTGTAGCGATGGAGGCCATTTCTGCCAATTGTTTGAATGAGCGGCAAAGTGCCAAGGTAGTCTCTTACCACCTTCACCCTGGCTTGATAATTTGGAGAGTAAACCGGATAGGCCTTGGGTACCTTGATCACCACGGCGTCAATCAGGTCTCTTGCCTCGGCAAAATGAAGCTTGGTTAAATCTTCTATTGCCATGTCGATCAAGTCGTTCTTGGGCTGGCTCCAGATTGAATCTGAGTCGAAACAGAAGTATTCGAGACCGAGCGAAGTGGTTGCCAGGTCAGGCACCATTTCCGGATTCCAGTTTTTGAAATTTTGTAATCGGCCGGCATTTATCTCGGCAGAATGGATGTAAATCCAGTTATCAGGGAAGATATTATCTTTATTTAGAATTACACCAATGGTAATGAAATCGCGGTATGATAGGTCTCTGGCAGAGGTAATGACCTCGTCAGGCGGGGCCGGACGAAGCGATAAGATAAGCTCAGATAGAGGGGATGTCGAAATTAAAGCGTCTCCTTTTATTTCTTCTATTTGGCCGTTGGTCTCGACTTTGACTGTGACCTTATTTTCATCCAAAAGGTTTATTTCCAGCGCCTTTGTTCTTAGCGCGACCTCGCCCCCTTGAGATTTAATCGATTCTGCCATTTTTTCCCAGAACTGGCCAGGGCCTCTTCTGGGATATTGAAACTCATCAATAAGCGTTCGAACCTTTTGTTTCCCAGTCATTCCAAAAGCATTGAGGACGGCCGTGAGCAGAGAAAGCCCTTGAATTCTCTGGGCCGCCCAGTCGGCGCTTATTTGCTGGCAGGGAATTCCCCAGACCTTTTCGGTGTAAGTTTTAAAAAAGATTTCAAAGAGCTGGCGGCCAAACTGATTAACAACCCACTCCTCAAAGCTGGCAGGGTTTCGATAGGGTTTAAGGCGGGCTTTAAAGTAGCTGAAAACTGACGAGATCGCTGTAAGAGGGCCGAGATTCCACAGAGCATTAAAAGGCTTGATCGGATAATAGAAAAACTTCCCGCGATAATAAATCCGCGAAAGGCGCGGGCGGGTCAAGAAGTCGCCGGGCAGGACTTCCTGCCAGATTTTCTGGACTTCTGGATATTTCGTGAAGAAACGATGACCGCCAAGATCAAATAGATACCCTTTGTAGTTGATGGTCTTGGCTATTCCGCCAACTTGAGAGCCCTTTTCGATCACGATGACTTCCTGACCGTTCTTGGTTAGCTCATAGGCGGCGGTAAGTCCAGCCGGCCCGCCCCCGATGACAATTACTTTCTTTTGTTTGTCTCCTCTTTAGATTCCTCTCTCAGGTATTAAATTAAAGGGATTTGAATCTGTCATCTTGTAGATCATCTTGTAGATTTTCTCATTTATTCTTTTGGCTAAAGAGGCGTTTCCGGACTTAAAATAGCAAACCGCTAAGCGCTTGTATTGCTCAAAACGATGCTCCGGATAGGGCTCAAGCTGGAGAATAGCTTCGTAATACATAGAAGCTTTATTGTAATTATTTTGTGCTTCTTCTTGAGAAGCCAACTTGACCAGAAGATCGAGGTTGAACTGTGAGACAGGGATGTTGCTGAGTCCTTTTAGAAATTCCGAAAATTCAGGTGAATAAGAACTGAAAAAATCGGCGGGAGAGGAAACTATTTGAATCTGTAGTTGTTTGTCGGTGGCGACGGAAACGGGATTTAATGATATCTGCCCGTTTTTCAATTTAACTTCATGAAGCATGGCATTTTTAGCAGTATAGAGGAATAGATAGACTTTTTTATCCGGATAGCAGCCGAAAAGTTTTTCGAGATATTGAGGCTTATAAAGGCCATATACAAGACTTTGTTTTAGGTCCGGTCTGTTCTGAATAAAGCCGGCAGTCCAGCCATCATCTGGGAAATACTTGTTGGCCATATACAAAGGTCTCAGCAAAACTACAGCATTATCTATATTCAGAGTCTTAATTGTTTCATCGAATCTCTTATTGAAGCTCAAGAAATCCGGGTAAATTAAATCAACAATGAAGGCCTCGAGAGACTGACCGGCAAATGAGGGCAAGCGAACAGCATAGGCATAGACTGTAAAGATTACCAATAGAACAACTTGGACTGAGCGGCGGTTTAGCTTTAGTACTCTCGAAAGGTTGGATGCTCTGATGAATTCAACGATGCCTGCGGCTGTCAGCAAGACCAGGATCGATAATAATTGATAGTACATTCTGGCCCCGAGAATAGGGGATAAACCCCAATAGAAAAGCAAGCCAACTATGGTTGATAGAATTGTGAATAGAAGAAGAACTTCGAGGTTTCCTTTTTCTCTAATCTTATAATTCTTAACAAAATAAAACAGGTACAAGAGGATTCCAAGGAGCGAAGAAATTGGCCAGCCAAAAAGATGCAGGTGAAGATGGTAAACATGCTTGGCAGTTAGATTAGTGCCTCGAAGAAAGGTATGAGGAGTGTCTGTATAGCCTTTTCTGCCAAAACCGATGCCATGTTCGGGGCCATATCTTTCTATATATCCCATTTTAAGAGGATTGCCAGTTGTTCCATAGTTATAAGCCAGTAAGGCTGCCAGGCTGAGGGCCGCCATAAAAGCCATTGGTAAGGCCGTCTTCAGGTATTTTTTAGGTTCTTTGAGCATCAGGAAGAGTAAATAAATGGCTGGTGGGATGGCAAAAAGGACCGATTCATAGGGCCTTATGAGAAAGGCCATGAAGAAACCAAATCCGGCGATCAGGCTATTGGTGAGACCGGGGCGCTTGAGAAACCGCATATAGAATAAGAGAAAGACTGTACAGAAAAAGAGGTGAGATGTATGGGAAAGCATAGTTGAGGATAAAATCAAAAACCAGTAAGAAAGTGAAGCCAAAAGCGAGGCCAGAAAGGCGACTGTTTCGTCGAAAAGTTCGATGCCGAGGAAAAAGATAAGGATTATAGTCAGGGCAGCAAAAAGCGTATTGATAATCCAGGGTGCCTTAAAAATGTAGCCGATAGAAAGGAGCGCAGGAAAACCGGGGGGATATTGAGAATACCAGCGGCCATTGTTTACGACGTGGGGAAAATCGAAGATTTCCTTGGCGCAGGGTGAAGGGACATATAGCCGGCCAGTTAGAAAAATTTTGGCTTGGAAATTATAGGCAGCTTCGTCGTGGATATGCGGGGTGCGGTTAAAGATATAAAGCGAGATAAGGTTGGTTGTGAGAAAAACCAGAGCAGCCAGAAGGCACACATAAATTAGATATTTTGACGCCTTTCCGTTCCCCATAGGTTAAGTATTTTAAGATAATAAAGGCTTAAAGACAACAGATAATGAGGCGAAAAAAATGGGGACACCCTAGATATTCACTATTTTTTATCTTATTGGCCGCTTTTTGCCAGAATGGCAGACGAAAATTTTCTCATGCGTAATCCAATCGAAGTCGGCCGGGCATTCCGACGGGAAGCCGACCACCCATTCCAATGGAATCCGACCGTCAATTCCAATTGAATTCAGCCGGATATTCCGACAGGAATTTGGCCACCTAGGATAAAAATAATGTCCAGCGTTGCTACGCTCCGAAAGGTGGCCAGCCACGATTGGATTTCGACTGGATTAGGTGGCCGAAATCATCGGATTAAGAATACGGCCGGGTGATATATTCCTTGTTTATCAAATCAAAATTGCCTTTGCAAAATAATTATAAATCTTATATTCTGCTCTTATGCCAGCTATAAGTGTCTTGGATAGTATCCCTAAAGTAAGATTTCATGAACCGGAGTTAAACTTACCAAGTCGTCTGCCCGGATTACTTAATGGCGAAGAGTGGTTCACGATTCAATTTGCTCAAGCCTATTTAGGACAACAACTGGCTGTTCATCAAAGGTCGAGGAAGGATAATATTGTCTGTGTTCGACAGGTATCGGTCAACGGATTTGGTATTGCCGACTTGGTATCTGTATCATGGGAATCAAGGCTTGATTCAAATCACGGCGAATTGGTATCGGCTGAGGAATTTTTGCTTAATTTTAAGCCAACCATCCGTGCTTTCGAAGTCAAGCTCGATAATTGGCGAAAAGGGATGATACAAGCGCATAGATACCGCTTTTTCTCCAATGCAGCCATACTTGTGCTACCGGCGGATAAGGTCTCGAATGCTTTAAGGTATATTGGAACATTTAAGAAGATTCATGTTGGGCTGTGGTCTTTTGATCCGACGTCAAGGAAAATAATAGCTTATTATACCCCGCGGCCTTCTTATTCAGTCCAGATGAAATACGCAGTAAAAGCTTTGCAGAAAATGGCCAACACCTCTAAAGCTCTGCCCATTTCTCAAAAACCTTGAGACTTTCTTTTAGGCATTGTAAGTATTCCATATTAGGTTCAAAACCTTCTGAAAATCCGAGTTGATTTAATCTTCCATAATGACTTTCTGCAGTAACAATGTAGTTCTCAAGCCTATTAAGGCTTTCTCTGATGTTATTAGAGATAATATCATCGGTCATAAATTTGATTGCCTCCCATGATTGAAGCGCTTCCTCGATGCGGCTTGGTTCGCTTCTTCCCATATAATAGGTATCTGTGGGTAAATTATTCATTAAGTCCGGTATGAGTTCGATATAGGCTTTTAATGAATTGACGGGTATTCTATTAAGGAGTTTGAGACATAAATATTTTAATAAAGGAAGTTGTCCTCCGGTTGGACCTTTAAGATATCGTCCCATTGAAAAGACTTGCAGATTTGACCACCACCCAGTTGCTCCAGCATACCCACCAGCAGCTCCCAAGAATGGGGTGAGAATATCTGAGAAGCCATTAATAACTCTAATCCCGTTAAGTGAAAGACTGTAGTTTAAAAGCATCCAGCCCGCAATTACGTCCGGCGAAATAACTTCCGAGCGGACGGTTCCAACGCGTTCATCCGCGGAACCGCCTCCAACTAGTGAATATATGCCGTCGGGCAGAACTTCCAAAGCCGTTAGTGTGTTTAGGAAAGTTATGAAGTTGTGGCGGTCAATAATGGCATCTCGGTAAGCGGCAACTGTTGCATAAACAGGAAGATTTGCCCGCATTTTTTCGGCAACCGGCTTCGCTCTATTTATGAACGAAATTGCAATAGCAGCTTCAATTGAGTCAAAAGAATTTGTGATATAAATATTAGGAGCTATTAATTGTGTGCAGCCTATTTCTACTTGAGCTTTGAAAGCCTTTTGCAATATTTGATCTACTACATGGCTATCAATTAAGAGCTTGTTCCTTTTGGTGTCTGTGAAATATGGCCATTCCTCCAAATAACGTAGTTGGGCGTTAGGAGTGCCAATGTATCTCGTTGCATACAATTCAGGATCGAGCATGAGGTCAATATCGTCTTTTATTTGCTTTAGTTCTCCTGTGAACTTCGATGCCTTATCCGGAGTCAAATATCTGGGGCTCAAGATTACACCATCAATTAAATTATTTTCAATGCCACGGTTAATTTTATCTGTTGGAGCATGCCCATATTGAGCATATAATTTCATTACAATGCCTCCACTTTTTTTATTAAAGCTTCTATATTAGAAGGGCGTAAAGCCGGTATCTTTTTGATAAGTTGATCTATTATCTGGCAAAAAGGTTCTGGAAGGTCCTGTCTATAGCTGATTAAAGGTCCTGGATTCATAGTTAGGATTCGTCGTAAGAGTGTTGACGGATCGTTTTTGCTTCCCTGAACAAAAGGATGAACGCCTGATGCGAATTCATATGTGGTTAAAGCGGCCGAGTAAAGATCGCCCCTATAATCTATTTGTTGATGGGAATTCTCATTAAATGTTTCTGGAGGCATATAAGGCAGCGTCCCAACAATAGCATTTGGGTCTTTAGTAATAGCTGTACTATCAACTTTGAACGCTATTCCTAGGTCTAAGACAACATAGGGCCGGTCTGGATTGTCTAAGGCAAGGACATTGGCAGGTTTAATATCTCTATGAATAAGGTTGTTCATCTTCAATTCCTTAACTACATATAAAAGGCATAATAATAGTTTCTTGCATTGATCAAAATTCGGCTTGAATCCTTCCTTAATCAGTTCTAATAAAGACTTCCCTTCTAAAAACTCTTCTGAGTAGACAAGGTAATCTTTGGGTCCAATAATATGCCATTGGGGCTTCAACGAACCGAGTTTTACTAAATACGGGGATTTGCACTTATTTAAAGACTCAATTTCTCTTTTGATTCTCAACAGAGTTTCAGGCTCTTCATTTGAGTTATCATCTTCACGAGGGATATAAGCAATTTTTAATGCTTCTTTTTTGCCGTTTATAATGGCCTCATAAACTGCCTTGTATCCGCCCATAGCAACAAAACGAATTATTTGAATATCCGGAAGAGTCTCTTTTAATCGGTCAAAATCAGGCATGAACTCCATTTTTATTCCACCTTATTAGAAAGAAATTAACATAGGACTTTGATAAATCATTAATATTAGCCTAGTTTAACACCTCCCTTATTGTGATCATTAAACATTATATTTTTAAAGACGGTAGAAGTAAAAGAACTTTCTCAAAAACATATAATTATACTGACCCCCCTGAGGAGGTGGACACCTCAAAGAGATAGAGTTTATAGTGGATAAGGAGGTGTCAGGATGAAGCTTAGGAAATGGAGTTCAGAGAAGAAGATGGCGATTCTGCTGAAGGGATTAAGGGGCAAAAGTCAGTGGCTGAGATTTGTCGGGAGCATCAGATAAGCCAGGCGTTGTATTATCGGTGGCGGGCAGGTATTTGGAGGCTGGTCACCTCCTACCTCATTGAATACTCAGAGGAGTTGGCTAATGAGTATGCCTATGTCAAGGCAGATAAGCTTCGTCAGTTGAAAGAGTCAGAGCAGGCTCAGGCGGCTAAATAGGAGGTTAATAAATGGGGAGCTTACAATGACCAAATCGCAAACAAAACTTGACACTGCCAAAGCGAATCACTTAAACGTGGCCATGCAACCTTGTGTTGGATTAAAATATAATAATAAGTGTTTCTACCCAGCTCGAGAGAGATACGCGCGTGGCTCAAAAAAAAGACAAGTTCATTAAAACGGCTAAACAGACTATCCAAGCTGGTGAAAAGGATTGATATATATCATAAGGGGTAAACAAATAAAATCGTGAAGAGAATAGCAAAGGAGCTGAAAAGCGATGAACAATAATTTGTATAAAAAACTATGTCATATAGATACTCTAAAGCGAGCCTGGCATCTGGTCAGAAATGATGCAAAAAATGATTTTATCCACGATGTTTATAATTATTCTGATTTCGGATTGGCATTGGAAGAGAACCTAAAAGGTATAAGAGAAGCTTTAGTTTGCGAAAGATATTATCCTAAACCCTTGCTTGAAATAGATGTTCCAAAGTCCTCGCTTGCAGTTCGTCCTGGTTCGGTGCCTGAGATTGAAGACAGAATTATTACTTTTGGTATTACCTATTTAATGGCGCCGTATTTAGATAAAAAGTTACCAGAAGGTGTGTATTCCTACAGATTAAAGCCTGATAAGGTGACTGATCGCCTATTTCGTGACCATGAAATATTAAAATATCCCTTTTTAAAAAAGAAGACTATCCAGGATAGAATAGATATTGTCGAATCATGGTATGTTCAGTGGCCGATGTTCATAGAAAAATCATTATTTGCTTATGAAGCAGAAGGCTATAGATACCTTGCGATATCAGATGTCGTATCCTATTTTGAAAATATAGATTTAGAGATTCTAAGAGATGAAATTCTTCTAAAACATTTGCCAAGCGAACAAAAGATAATAAACTTGCTAATGCACATATTAGAATATTGGACCTGGAGAAGTTGCGAAGGGAAACCTGTGTTAAGAGGTATCCCACAAGGCAATGATGTTTCTAGCTTTTTGGGCAACATCTATTTGTTACCCCTAGATGAGGCTATTATTAAGTTCTCAAGGCAAAAGGACATAAAGTACTTAAGATATATGGATGATGTCAAAATATTTACAAAGGATGAGGCTACGGCGAGAGAATGTATATTTGTTATGAATAATGTTCTTAGAAAGTTACATTTAAATATTCAGGGCGAAAAAACCCTAATTCTTAAGGATGAAGATATTCGGGATGAACTTGATGATGAACGATTGAGCCGTGTCAATGAGATAATAAAGCTATTTGAACACCAGAAACATCTTAATAATGATGAGAGAAGAGGATATGTTAAAGAACTCAAGCAACTATATAGGAAAATCAAAGCAAGAAAAAGGCCATTATTAGGCAAAGATCTTAGGCTCTTTCGCAGGTTAATTACAGGTTTTGCACTATTAAGAGATTCTTATCTGGTGCCTCGAGCGTTAAATGAAATCCAGAAGAATCCAGACAATAGAATGATGGAAACTGTAGCTAAATATTTAAAATACTTTCCTAATAAAGAACTTATCAGAAAAAAGCTGATAGCATTTTTGAACTCGCCTCTTAATAACTTTCCATTACAGGAAGCTCAAGTGTTGATAATATTGAGATACACTGGAAGGTTTCCCCGTCAACTAATCTCTTATGTCAAGAGTGTCAGAAAGCAGTCAAGGTTGAAGCATTGGTATGTAAGGGTGCAAGCAATCCTTTTAATGTCCCAGTTGGAGTTGTCTAGAGCGGAACTGAAAACGTTGCTAAATCAATATAAATCTGAGAAAAATACGGAAGTTAAAAAGGCATTGCTTAAACCACTGTGTCAACTTGATAAAGATTCTCTAAATAAACTTATAAAAGAGTCGATCTTTGATAAAGACAAAAAGATAACCCAAATGATCAAACTGCTAGTTCAGCTGAAAAACAGCAAAGACGATGCATTAAATGCGATGAACTCTCTATTTAATAATTATGATGAGTGTACGCTGATAGACGAGTTTTATAAAATAGAGGTCATCAAATTCCACAGTGATAATAGTGTGACGGACATTCTTTTGAAACATTTGAAGATCAGAGGGAGTAAAACTAAAAGACCTATTCTCCGGAAAAAAATAAACAGAGTTATACAATATTTATCAGAGTCGCAACAGCAGAAGACAAAAATAGGGACACCCTAGATATTCACTATTTTTCCGACTGGAGTCGGCCGCCGAAATCATCGGATTACGCACATGGACCGGTGATATATTCCTTGGCTATTAAATCATAACTAGCTTTGCAAAATAATTACAATGTTTATAGTCTAATTTTATGCCAGCTATAAGTGCTTTGGATAGTATCCCTAAAGTAAGATTTCATGAACCCGAGTTAAACTTACCAGGTCGTCTGCCCGGATTACTTAATAGCGAGGAATGGTTCACAATTCAATTTGCCCAGGCCTATGAAGAAAAATGGGGACACCGTTTATATTTCCCATTTTTTAGCAGAGCTTAAGTATACAAAAATAGGAGTTGAGCAGAAAAGGTTGATAAAGCAACGGCTGTATTGCCTTACCGGCATATAAGAAAGCTTCAAATTGTAAAATTAATGGAAAGGGATGACCTATGATAGTCACTGCCTATAATAATGGTCAGCATCATTCTTCTGGTGCGGGGTATGGCTTGAGGCTAAGTGTAAAGGATAGAGACAAATATTTTAAGAGAGACTGGAAAGAAATCCTTTTAAGGCTGGAAGGTGAGGAAGGGGAAGTTCTGGTTAATGTTAGCAAGCCATCTTTTTGGAACTCTTCCTGTAGGGAATTGATAAGCAAAGGTATTGGTATCTGGCTCATTAAGAATGGCAAAGTCCCGTGGCCAAAAGGTTGTCCACCTAAAATGAGAATGGAGCATTTAGTTGACAACATATTTAAGCTCGAGTTTCTGTAAGTCCGTGTAACATCAGGAGCTATAGCCAAGTCTTGTGTGCCATTGGCTTTCATAAGTAAATTCTCATCATTTGGGATTGGGGCACTTAGGTGGATAGAAGACGCTTAGGACTACAAAAACCTTCCTGAATCTGAATAGATTTCCCACGAAGAAAAGGACATCTTTGAGGTATATTGTGGGCTGGAAATTTAGATTTCTCAAATATGTATTATTTCCAGATTATTTTTATTGTATTCTTTAATCTTATTAGCGACTATAGAGCGGTGGCAATATTGCTGCAATCTTTCAAAGCACATCAGGCAACTGGTCTTATCTGATATTTCATCGTTTAATTGCATCAACATGTCCTGCTTTGCCTCTAAATAATTGGTATATGCCAAAAAAAATTTAGCGTAATCATGATCATCTTTTAATTGATGGCGGAGGATGGACGGACTTCCAAGTTGCTTAATGTGGATATATTCTATGTTTGCAGATTCAAGATTTTGCTTTAGTTGAGATTTTGAAAATCCCTTTTTTCTGGAAATCGGAATTTCTCTTACATCTATTAATCTGGTTATGTTAAACTTTTTAAGACTGGAAACGAGATTATCTATATCCCGTCCTTCGTAACCGATGGTAAATAGCTTAGCTTTCGTCATCGCCTATATTATAAAAATAATTTCTTTATTTATAAAAATAAAAAAAATCAATGTCGCCTGCAATATGAAAGCCTTTATATAAGATTGACGTTTAGCCTGGCAGTTTTTCTCATCCTGATCATTTGTTTTTAAGAGAAAAATCGGGACACCCTAGATATTCACTAAACTGGTTGATGATACTACTACACAGTTCAATTAACAAAGGTAAAAATGTTTTAATCGTTGTCTAATCCAATCATTTTTATATTATTTTGCTCTATGTCCAGCTCGATAACTAAGATCCCACTTAACAGATGATGGTAAGTGCGGTAATAATACTCAGCAAGGGATTCTCGCTTGGAGGGATATGTAGTTTTCCGCATCGCAATAAATCGGGTGACATTTGGAGCTAGCTGAGATAAAAATAAAACAGCCTCGTTTATATGTGCTATTTTCGCACTGGGAGTCTTGCCTGTTGTTGTCCAAGAATAGTCTTTACACTCGCCAATATATCTCTCATCAGTAGATACCAGGTCAAATTTATGGTTTTTAGGTGGATGACCGATTGCGACGGGATATTCTTGCCTGAACTCTACTTTGAAATAATCTGAAAGAAGCTCAGCTGCTATGTTTTGAAACTTAATTTTGTTTATAGGAATATTGTTCATGGTTTTTATTAATTAGTCTGCCGAACCTCTCCGGAAGCAGACAGACTTGCCTTTCTGGTCGACAGAATCTACCTTCCAGCCTGCGCCCAGCCAGGACTCCGCCTGACAATGTGGTTGTGGTTGAATACCGTTGGACCACCAAGCCCGGTATCGGAAGGCACTAGGTGGCAACTCATTGCCGATGATTCTTTTGATTTCCTCGAAAGTTAATGTTCTTTCAGTTATTTCTGGCGGCAGATTTTTAAGGAATTGATAAAGACCATCATACTTACCCATTATACCTCCTTTTGTCACTCAGGAACCGGCTTCTGTTTTTGCATTTAATTTATATAAATAATAAATGAAGCTTGCCTAATAGCAAAGCTTTGAAAATAAGACTAATGTTTTGGTGTCTTGATGCCCCAAACATAATGTTTTTCTCCTGCTTCTCGCTTCACCCATAAGATTGCTCCTTTTGCTAAGGAAAACTCATAGTTCCATGGTTCAGTCGCTGCTGGCCGGGAGTTGACGGTAGCAGGAAGATATTGTTGAAGGTTTTGGTTAACGCTCCAATCAGGTTCAGAGGTTTTCAGCCTTGTCCATCCAAGCCCCAAATCGCAAAGTTGCCAAAAACAGCCGTCGTCCGCCTCAAAGATGAGCGCGGATAGATTTTGCTGTGCTTTGACATCCCAGATCCTTATTATTCTCTCTTGTTTTTTAAGTTTCCTTGGCGGAGTAGAGATTTCATCTGGTTCACCTGTGATTATCTTTTCACGCGAGCTTTGAATTAACTCTTCAGTAATACCTACAGTCTGTAATTTTGGCCACAAGTGTTCTTCTATGAGTCTATCTAATTCGCTAAACAAATCGGTCATTTGCTGTAGCTCCTGGATTAACTCGAGTAAACCTTCTTCACTGAACATCAAATCACATCGCTTAAACCAAAAATGGTGAGCTAAAAAGTTCCGTTTATCTAACGCCAATTCAACTCGGTTCTGGATTTCTGGCGGGAGTAAATGCCTCATTTTTTCAATCAGCTGGCCCAGAGTTAATTGAAAGGCTTCAGCCAGTTTTTCATCAAGCCTTGGACGAGTAATGTCTTGAGGTCTTTGAAAGGTTTCGACGGCATAGCAAATGCAAAGACTTCTGTGCAGGCATTCACTAAAATAATAGGCAAGGCCAAACTGGGCATAAATTTCTTTGGTTAGTTCTTCTTTATTCATCTTATAGATTAGACCTATTCACAGGCGAATTTTCTCTTTTGTAATCCTTCTACAAATTACCTGATCAGAGACGCCAAAATGGCCGCAAATGACCCGCGAAATAGCCTCGTTAAGATCAGGACCTGCCGGAAAATGTGCCTTAAAAAGTTTTATCTCCTCACTATGCAATCCTACTTGCTTTTCAAGTTCTTCTTTTGGAACAAGAAGTCTCCCCGCAAATTCATAAGCTTGGGCTTCGAACCAATATAAATTATCTTCAGTGAAGTCTTCTCTGAAATGAATCCAATCTTCGGGGGTGCTAAATTAGCATTGTTGTATTTGTTCTTTATGCAGGACAAAATGGCCGACTTCATGAGCCAGGGTGAATCGCAAGCGCGACGACCTGCGTTCATCCGTATATACATTATAATCAACACAGATAGCTTTTAAATTATTAGTTAAAAAACCATCAACGTCTATTCTGTCCTGTAAGCCAATTATTGGGATTATTTGAAACTTCAAATCGAGCTCGACTATTTCTTCCATGGGAACTGGTACAAGGTCTGGAGGTTTTACATATTGCTGTCTGAAGTTGTCTGCTTGCTGTCTGATATGATTGAAGGTCAGCCAAAGCGGAGTTATGGGGGCCGGGGTTCTTTTGGGAGCGGACATTTATTCTTCACCGAGAATTTTAATCAAATCTTCAAGTTCCTGGCGGGTAGGCTTTTCGCCTCTTATCGTTCTAAAGAGGACTGGCAATTCTTCCATAACCCGGGAGCTGGAGACTAAGTCTGCTGGGATCTGACCGATGGCGGCCAGA
>Ga0209508_1001633_pt1 | contig 16671 bp, 20 predicted proteins | sample AD_UKC129_MetaG_FD_184427 | JGI IMG/M metagenome (GOLD analysis project Ga0209508, IMG submission 184427) | Active sludge microbial communities of municipal wastewater-treating anaerobic digesters from Canada - AD_UKC129_MetaG (SPAdes) (version 2) | ecosystem: Engineered > Bioreactor > Anaerobic... | reverse complement strand
ACTACAGCGAGATACAAGTGCTCCGAGTGCGGCAGGCAGATAACAAGCGGGTTGGTTAATCCCGCAAAAAGTTATCCGTACTGTCACTGTGGAGCGAGGATGGAGGGGTAAAATGATTATAAGTACAATGCTTTCCGACGAAGAAAAAGGCAGACTTAAACGTTACAGACTTAAACGTTACTTTGAATTACGCGCGCAACTTGCTAAAACACAACGCATGCTTGAAATAGCATTGTGCGATTTGAGGGACGTTAAGGCATGCAAAGTATGCGTCCATGGCAGTAAACGTTCGACCGAGGAACCGTGCCGCAATTGTTATGGCGACAAATGGCAGTGGCGCGGTGAAAAAGAAATGCGTAATGCGTGAGGTCGTATATATGGCAGTCACGCCAGATAAATATGAGCTGCCGCTTATGATCTATGACTCAGCCGCCGAAATGGCGCAAGACTTAGGCATGCGTAAAGACACAATAAGTAACTGTGCTAAGAAAGGCGTGGGAAGAACAAAACTGCCATACGGGCAATACGTTAAAATCGTCCGAGTGTATCTTGACGGGGGTGAGGCAGATACATAGGCAACACAAATATCAGCGGAAGTATGAAGAAGCAGCGAGAGAGCTGCGCATGCTTGGCGGCAAACTGAAAACACTTGAGAATATGCGAGTGCGCATGGAAGAACTTGACACGGCAAAATATGGGCTAGGCGGCGGGATATCATCTGCGCCGACTGGCGGTACATACGAGGACCGTATCGGGACACTGATAGCAAAGTCAGATGCACTGCGGCAAGAATACAATAAGCTATACGAGCAATGCATACCGATGCTTGCGGCGCTTGATGCACTGGCAGACGACGAGCGCAGAGTGTTAAATATGTGTTTTGTCAATCGTCAATATGGCTGGGCTCTGCGCGCGGCAGAGATATTGCATCTATCACAACGACGGGTGTACCAAATCAAAGATATTGCGCTTCGCAAATATGCTGAAATACGCGGGTATGAAAAGTATGAAAAAGTGGAGGCTGAATAAATGCGCGAAGTTATTGCAAGATTGCTAAAACACTGCAAGTTTTACATAGGATTTATGATAAACTATATATAGTGGATTATTAGGGGTGCAGATGCGCGCCCCCTTTTTATGCCATGTGGAGTTGCGACCGGCAAGAATGGAAACAACAGATAATACCCGCGAAAGCGATATCTAACAAAGACGGAGCGGATTGGATATTCGCTCCCCGTAAATATCTAAACAGTTCCCTGTTGGTTATGCTTGCGATTGTGTGGCGCGGACTGGCCTCCGTGCTGCTATATCCGCGAGAAACCAGCCGGCGCGCGACGGTGTCCTTCGGGCGCAGGGGATTTTAATTTGACAATAGAACCAATCAAGCCTCTTGCAGAAGCTCAAACAGATTGGACTTTTAATATTGGTTCGCATGAGTGGGTAGAACGCCGCAGTGGATGGCTCAGGGGTGGGAGAGCGCGGCGTAGACGATGTTTGCTGCGCGCGCCGGGGTTTTCCTCCTTTTACCCGGTGCGATTATTTTAAGGAGTGATTGACAATTGCGGCAAAAAACAGATCCTTTTTATTGGTCGGCGGCGTGGCGACACAAACGCGCAGAGGTATTGAGCAAACAAAACTATGAGTGCCAATACTGCAAGGCGCATGGGTGGTACACTCCGGCAACACATGTACACCATGAGTTTCACCGTGACAAGTATCCACAGTATGAGCTCGATGAATATGTGACGCTGCCTGATGGCACAGTCAAACGAAACCTTATTGCGTGTTGTCGGGAGTGCCACGAAACAGTCGCGCACCCAGACCGAATGAGGAAGAATGAACCGAAGCCGCCTCTAACCGAGGAGTGGTGGTAGGGTAGGCACCCCCCGGTCGGAAAAAATCAAAAATTAAACCGATGTCTCCTACTCGGCTGGGTACTTGACAAAATCGCGCGCCTCGCATGCGCGCGTATGATTTTTTTGGGAGGTGAGATAATGGCTAAAATAAGCGAGCTCGCAGTACGCAAGTCGCTGATCGCGCAGCTCGAACGAAACGGCACGACGGACAAGCACTATATAGACCTTGTCGACGACTATATGCGTTTGTGGCGCATCAAAGACAAGTTGCAGGAGGATGTTGCGACGCGTGGCGCAAAAGTCGAGGTGCATACCGCGTCGTCGGTCAATATAAAAACAAACGACTCGGTGCTTGATTTGCTAAAAGTCAACGCGCAGATGCTTAAAATCCTTGAAGCGCTGAATTTGAAGCCGGTCGAGGAGCCGCACAACGCGCCGGATGATGATGACGATGAAATGTAAAACCGGTTGCCCGTACATAGACAATTATCACGAAGACATACGGACAGGGCGCGTTAAAGCGTCAAACGCATTAAAACTCGCGGTTGATTACATCGAGCGCAAGCTAAACAACCCCGATGTTTTTATAGACAACGACCGAATCGAGAAAGCCAAAGAGCTTATCGAGCGGTATTTCGGTTATACGTTGCTGCCGTGGGAAATGCACATTTTGGCGCTTGTGCATTGCTATTATAAGTCGTCCGACACGGTTGTTTTTAACCAGTTTTTTATAATGGTCGGGCGTGGAAACGGCAAAAACGGCTTTATATCGGGGTTGGTTTGGTATCTTACAACGCATTATCATGGCGTAAAGGGATATAACGTCGATATTATTGCAAACAGCGAGGAACAAGCAAAAACGTCGTTTGAAGATATTTATGAAGTTCTTGAGAAAACGAAAGAGAAATCGAGCAAATTTTTCAAGTGGAATAAAGAAGAAATCAAAAACTTACGCACAAACAGCTATATAAAATACAATACGTCAACCGCGAAGAAAAAAGACGGAAAGCGCTCCGCGTGTTTGGTGTTTGACGAAGTGCATGAGTATGAGAACGCCGCAAAAATAGGCGTTTTTCGTTCGGGCTTCGGCAAACGTAAACACAGCCGCATATTTAAAATCACAACAAACGGTTATGTGCGTGAGGGCGTGCTTGATGACGACCTGCGTCTGGCGAACGATGTTTTAAACGGCATTGTTACAGAGATAGGGCTTTGCCCGCTGCTGTATCAGATGGACGGCGACGACGAGTGCCTGAATCCCGAGCTTTGGGAGAAAGCAAATCCGTCTTTAAGGTATTTCCCGACGTTGCAGCATGAAATGAAGACGGAGTTTGTGGAAATGCGCTACGACAAGCAGACGGAGCTTGACTTTTATACCAAGCGCATGAACCGCCCGAGAACAAAGGAGGAGTTGCCGGTCGCAAGCCGCGAGGATATCGAAGCCACAAACCGCGCGTTGCCCGACTTAACCGGAAAACCGTGCATCGTCGGCATCGACTTTGCGATGCTCAACGACTGGGCGGCGGTCAATTTTCACTTTTGGGACGACGACATGCGATACGATATCGGGCGTTACTGGGTATGCACTCAAAGCCCCGATATATCGCGCATCCGCGCACCGTGGCAGACATGGGAGCAATGCGTTGCGGTTGACGATCCGGAAATCAGCCCTTATCTACTCGCAGAGTGGATTGCGGAAATGGGGCAGAAATACAGCATACAGAAAATCTATGTTGATAACTTCCGTCTTGCGTTGCTTTCAAAGGCGCTTGACGAGATAGGTTATTCGGTGAATAGGGGAAATCTTGTTATAACCCGCCCGTCTGACGTTATGAAAATAGTACCGGTTATTAACTCGGCGTTTATCAATCGTCAACTTGTGTGGGGCGATAACCCCGCGTTGAGGTGGGCGACGAACAACACGAAGCTCATACCGTCCGGACGAAAGGAGGGTACGGAAACAGGCAACTATGTCTATGGCAAAATCGAGGGCAAGAGCCGCAAAACCGACCCGTTTGATGCGTTTGTGCGCTCGATGATTGGCGAAAAGGAGCTTTATACGCTCTCCGGCTCGGTGTTTGACGATCTGCCGGTGATTATCGGTTAAGGAGGTGAGGGACGGTGTGACAATACTTGATTACATAAGCGGGTTGTTTGCCAAAAAGCAGAAAAATGTTATCTCATGGAGCGAGCTCAACGTGCAGATCGCGGATACCATTAACGAGGTCTGGGCGCGAGAGCTTGCGTTTTGGTCGGCGGTGACGCTACAATCGTCGGCGCTGACGCAATGCGAGTTTCGGACTTACGAGGGTGGCAAAGAAAGAACAACAGGACCCGAGTACTACCTATGGAACGTGGAGCCTAACCGAAACCAGAATCGGCAAGAGTTTCTCCGTGAACTTGTAGCGAAACTATATCGGCATAACGAGGCGCTTGTTATCGAGTGGGGGGACGAGCTATTAATCGCGGACAGTTACGAGCGCGTACCCTATGCGCTGTACGAGGACGTTTTTAAAAGCGTCACTGTCAAGGGATTTACTTTTTCGCGGGACTTTGTGCAATCGGAAGTGCTGTATTTTAAACTCAACAGCGCGGATGTTATGTCGGTTGTAGACTCGGCAAACGCGGCGTATTCCAGGCTTTTGGGCTATGCGATTAACGCATACCAAAAGTCACGCGGCACAAAGGGCATATTTAAGTATGACGCGCTCCCGCAAAAGGGCACAGAACAAGAAGCGCGGTTTAATGAGCTCATCAACAAGCGGATTGGTGAATGGCTCAAGAGCGACGCGGCTGCGTTGCCGCTCGGCAAGGGGCAAGAGTGGCAGGAGCTACAGCACAAGACTTACACCAACGAGAGCACTCGCGACATACGGGCTCTTGTTGATGATGTGCTTGACTTTACTTGCCGAGCAATGGGCATACCTCCGGCGTTGGTGCGCGGCGATGTTGCCGGCATAGATGATGCTATTAAACTTTGGCTGACCGTGGGTATTGAGCCGCTTGCGTCGCTGCTCGAAGCCGAGATTAACCGCAAGCGATACAAATATAGCGGTTTTAGAAACGGCAACCGGCTTGAAATCTACACGGGCAACATTAAGCATCACGACATACTCGACACCGCTGCGTCAATTGACAAACTTATTGCGTGCGGATGGTCGCCAAACGAAGTGCGCCGTGTTTGCGGTGAGCCCACGATCAACGAGGAGTGGGCAAACAGGCACTATGTGACAAAGAACTATGCGCCAACAGACGAACAAGGAAAGGAGGGGAACGAATGAAGTATTACATGCTTACAACCTCGGGCAACACGGCTGAAATCTATATCTTTGGCGACATTACGTCGTGGGAGTGGTTTGACAGCGATGTGTCAAGCTATACGCTATCGCGCGAATTGCGCGAGCTCGATGTAGACGAAATAATCGTACACATCAACAGCTACGGCGGCGAAGTAGCCGAGGGGCTTGCAATCTACAACATGCTTAAAAATCACCGTGCAAAGGTGCGCACGGTGGTTGATGGCTTTGCGTGCTCCATTGCATCTGTAATCTTTATGGCGGGCGACGAGCGCGTCATGAACTCGACATCGCTGCTTATGGTGCACAATGTATGGACGCTTGCCGCGGGTAACGCCGCCGAACTGCGCAAACAGGCTGACGACCTCGACAAAGTCATGGAGGCTGTCTACGCCGCGTACCTTGAGAAGATCAACATCGGCGCGGACGAACTCAAACGCCTGCTCGACGGCGAAACATGGATAACGCCGACCGAAGCGCTTGACATGGGCTTTGCGACGTCGGTTGTATCTACACAGCAGCAGGCGGGCAAGGCGGCCGCGAGTGCACGCAAGACGGCATATCAGCGCATAACCGGCGCGATGCGCGCGCCCGAACCTGCGCACGAGCCGCAGGCAAATAACCTGCCGCCCGCGGAGCCCGAGCAGAAACCCGAACGCAAGAACAATGTTTTAAAATTTTTCAGCGCGTTAGCGCAAGGAGGAAATGTGGAATGATGAATCTTGATACGAAAGAACGTGAAAAGACCGCAATCTTTAATCGCATAAACGAAGCCGTCAAGAACGGTGACGAGGCGGCATTTGCAACTGCGTTTGCTGACTGGACAAAGTACGTCGAGGATGCCGTGCTCGCCGAGGCACGCGGGCTTGTCGACGCGTACGACAACAAGGTGCTTGCCGGTCGCGGCGTGCGTCAGCTTACTTCAGAGGAACGCAAATTTTACGACGCCTTTATCGCGGCTGCGAAATCCGCAATACCGCAGATGGCGTTTACGGGCACTGATGTAATACTCCCCAAGACGATAATCGACAGCGTTTTTGAGGATGTTGTTAAAGAGCATCCGCTGCTTTCGTTTATTGATTTCCAGCCGACCGCGGGGCTGACTGAAATCCTTATCAGCACGACAAGCGGCGCCGGCGTTTGGGGCGACGTAACCGCAGCAATCAGCGGTGAGCTCTCGGCAAACTTTACGAAAATTGAGCTCGCGAAGAACAAATTTACCGCCTACGTCCTTATAGCAAAAGGCATGCTCGACCTCGGTCCGGAATGGCTCGACCGCTATATTCGCGCAATGCTCGTTGAGGCGCTTGCCTACGGTCTTGAGTCGGCTATCGTTGACGGTAACGGCAAAAACAAGCCGATTGGCATGACTCGCAAACTGTCCGGCGATTCTGGCGGCGAATATCCGTACAAAACGCCGGTTACAATAACCGACTTGTCGCAGGATACATACGGTACGATACTCAATACGCTTTCGCAGGCGCCCAACAACAACCGACGCGCAATCTCGCGTGTGCTGCTTGTTGTCAACCCCGCAGACTACTACACAAAGGTTATGCCCGCGACGACCGTTCTCGCGCCCGATGGCACATATACCCGCAACGTGTTCCCTTTCCCGACCGACGTCGTTCAGAGTGCGGCGATGCCCGCCGGATATGCGGTCATGGGCATTGCAGACAAGTATTTTGTCGGTCTCGGTTCGGCGCGCGAGGGACGCATCGAGTACGACGACAGCGTCAAGTGGTTTGAGGATCAGCGCGCATACTCTATTAGGTTTTATGCCGACGGTCGAGCAAAAGATGAAAACGCTTTTGTATACCTCAACATCACGAACCTTGAGCGTGCAAAGCTTGAGGTCAAGGTAACAAACACCGCCGTAACAAACACCGCCGTAGAATAATAACCCGATAAGGAGTGACGGCACATGACGGCAACGCCGGAATTGCTTGACGCCGTCCGCAACTATCTTGACATAACGTATGTGGATGATGCCGGGGACGCGAAACTCTCCGGCATCATAGCACGCGGCATGGCTTACCTTGATAGAGTTGCGGGCGAGCCGCTTGACTACAGCGTCGAGGGCATCGCCCGTCAATTGTTATTTGACTTTTGCCGTTATGTCAGGGCGGGCGCGTTTGAGGATTTTGCGCGCAATTATCAGAGCGAGCTTATAGGCTTGCAGATAGATTGCGAGGTCAGCAGACATGGCACAATTGACGAATAAGACGCCGTCATTTCCGGACGGCATCTTAAAAATTTATGACGTCGGCAACAGCGCGCAGGCGGGCACAAAGCCGACGAGGGATTTAACGCACAAAGTTACTTTGAGATACGCGGAGCGCACAGTTGGGCTTAAACGATATTGGGAGGCGCAAGCATTTGACGTCAACATAACCCGGCTTGTGCGCTGTCCGCTTTACAAGGACATATCACCGCAAGACGTCGCGGTCGATGTTGACGGCAAGCAGTATAAAATCGTGCAGATACAATACTCGGCAGACCTCGGCGTGCCGGTCATGGATTTGTCGCTTGAAAGGTTGGAAAAGAATTATGTCGGCATTGCAAATAATTGTTGATACCCTGCTCCAAATCTTGCCGGACAAGGTATATCATTTTAGCGCGCCGAAAGAAGCAGACAATCCCTACATCGTATGGGCAGAAGAAAACCCCGGCGCGCCGATGATGGCAAACAACAAGCACGCCGAGCTCGTTATAACCGGCTCAATCCGGTACTACACCATGACCGAGTTTGATACAACTGTTGACGACATACAAGAGGCGCTCGACGAAGCGGGCGTTGCAAACCGATTAACGCAAATCTCATACAACCAAGACACCGACATAATCGAGTATTGGTGGGACTGGGAGGTGCCGTGTGGCTCGGGCAAAATTTATAGATAACTCCGATTTTGAGCTCACAATATCGACCCTTGCAAAGCAATCGCCGGAGATTGTAGACAAGGCGCTCAAAGCCGGGGCAAGCATTATCGCGGACGAAATGCGCAAGCGGCTTGTGCATGTACTATCGCCCGAGGCAACCGGCGATATGCTTGACAGCTTCGGTTTTACTCCGGTCAAACATCGCGCGGACGGTTCGGCTGACACGCATATCGGTTTTGACGGCTACGACCGCAAGGGCGTGGCTAACCAGTTAAAGGCGCGCGTGCTTGAGTCGGGCGCAAAGTACAGCAACGGCAAGATACGCAAGGCGCATCCGTTTGCGCGTCCGGCGGTAAAAGCGTCGCGCGAACGCGCCATAAAAGCAATGCAGGAAACCGTTGACCGCGAAATCAAAAAAATCACAAACAAAGGAGTGTAACGTATGGCTAAAACAGGACTTACCGACTTGTTTTATTGCCCGATCACGGTAACCGAAACGAACGGTGTACAGACCGAAACGCTCGGCACGGGCAAAGTGCTTGGCGCGGCGATCCGTGTGTCGGAGTCGATACAGACCGCCGAAGCAAAGATGTATGCCAATAATACGGTTGTCGAATCGGTCAAACAGTTTCAATCGGGAGAGTTAACGGTTGAGTTTGACCATATTAGCGACGAAACATACGCCGAGATACACGGCGCGACGGTCGATACCGAGGATGGCGACGTTATCGACGCTGCTAATGATAACCCGCCTTTTGTCCGTGTTGGCACAATTATAACCGAGGTTAAAAACGGCGTCCCGAAATATCGTTCGGTCGTATACCTCAAGGCGCAGTTTAGAAACCCCAACGAGGAATCGCGCACAAAGGGCGAAAACCTTGAGTTTACCGGCTTTACGGAGGTTGCCGACCTCATGCTTAACGCCGACAAAAACTGGCGCCGCTTTAAACGCCACAATACATACGCGGAGGCGCTTGCCTACGTCAAAAAGCATGTTAACTTCCCGGCCGAGGGAGGAGGCGCATAATGACGACAGTAAAAATTTGTGGCAAAGAATACCCGATAAAGTTTACCGTCAATGTTATAGCCGACTTGCAGGAGCGATACGGCGAGCTAACAAACTGGACGAAGAAAATGGAAAGCCTGTCGGAAACAATATGGGTATTATGGCGGCTCATTAACGAGGGCATCGCGTACGAGCGTTATTTTAACGGCAAAAACGAGCCCGACTTGCCCGACGTCCGGGCGTTTGGCATGATGCTGTCATTTGAGGACATCCAGTCGCCGGAAATTGTTAACGCCATTGTTAACGCATACAATGAGGCGCTCGGCGGTCAAAAAAAAATTACGACAGCCGAGTTAATGGAAGAAGCGGCAAAGCTCAAGGCGCAGAGCCAGACATAATTGACTTTGCCCAAATCTATTATTTTGCCGTGACGTTGCTCGGCTACTCGTACAAAGAGGCGCGTTTTTTAACGATTGACGAAATATGCCGGCAGTATGAAACATACTGCCGGTTTAATGGCATACCGATTGATGGCGAAAGGAACGACAGCGGATTTGATTTCCCAGATAGCGACGAGGAGGTGATTGAGTAAATGGCTGATGCAGGATTTAGGCTTGCGGTTGAGGGCGATATAGAGTTTAAACGTGCGCTTGAACAGATAGACGCGCGCATAAAGGCAAACAAAGCCGAGCTCAAAGCGTTGACGCTTGAGTATAACAACAACGGCGGCAGCGTCGAAACGCTCAAACAAAAGACACGCGCGCTGTTGACCGCAATCGACGACCAGACCAAAAAGGTCAACTCGCTTGAGGGCAGATACCGTGAGTTGTCGGCTGCGGCGGGCGAAAATGCGAAAGAAACCCAGCAAGCGCGCGCGAAATACCTTGAGGCGCAAGCGGCATTGTTACAGCTCAATCAGCAGTTGAGTGACAACGAAAAATTAATCCGTGAAGCGCAGGACACAACAGCCGGGTACGAAAATATCCTCGCGTCGCTTGAGGCACGACTTGCGGAAAACGCGAGCAAACTTGAGCTTGTTACGGCAACCACCGACGGTACGGGCAACGCGGCGGCGCAGGCAAGAGAGCGAATCGGCATATTAACCGACAGCATCGCCGCGCAGAGCGAGAAGCTCACAGCTATGCGCGCCCGGCTCGACGAGGTCGAAAAAGAGTACGGCGCGAACAGCGTGCAGGCGGCAGAGTACCGCACAGCGATAAACAAAGCGCAAGTCGAGCTCGACAAAATGAACAAGGAACTCGGCGAAGCCAAAGACGCGGCAAAGAAAGCGGAGGGCGGGTTTTCGGCGCTTTCCGGGACGTTGACTGACGTAGCCGAGAAGTTTGGAGTTAAACTTCCCGATGCAATAAAGGGCGCAACCGATAAGCTCGACGGGTTTACGGTCGTCGGCTCGATGGCACTGACTGGTTTAATAGCGCTCGGCAAAAAGCTCGTCGAACTCTCGATAGAGGCGTCAAACACCGCAGATGATATTATGACGCTTGCGGTGACTACCGGTATATCGACTGACGCTGTTCAAGAATTTCGCTATGCCGCCGAACTCGTTGATGTATCGTTTGAAACGATGCAGGGTTCTTTGTCGCGCATGATACGTTCGATGAACAATGCAAAGAACGGGTCAAAAGAAGCAAGCGAAGCATTTAAAAAATTGCATGTGCGCGTCACCGAGTCAAACGGGCAGCTTCGCGATGCAAACGAAGTATTTTATCAAGTTATTGACCGGCTCGGCAAAATCCGCAACGAAACCGAGCGCGACGCAATCGCGATGCAGATTTTTGGACGCTCGGCTCGTGAGCTTAACCCGTTAATCGAGGCAGGCTCGGAGCGCTTGCGCGAGCTTGCGGACGAGGCTCACCGCGTGGGCTATGTCATGGACGAGGAAACGCTCAACAAATACGGCGAGCTTAACGACGCCATGATGCGCATGAACAATGCCGCGGACGCCGCGAAGCTGTCGCTCGGCATGATATTTTTACCGATATTGACCGACCTCTTTAACATGTTGTCAAAAATCAACCCGCAGACGGTACAGGCGGTTGTTGGTATTACTGCGGTTGTTGCGGGTATTGTTGCAATGGTATCGGCGATCAAAAAAGTTGTGGATACTACTACGGCGATAGTGGGGTTCTTTGAAAAAATATCCATTCCCGCGATAAAAACAAAGTTAATCATTATGGCTGTTGTCGCAGCGCTTATTGCGCTGGGCGCGATAATCGCAGTCATAATCGGGCGCTCGGGTGACCTTGAGCGCGCCATGGGCTCAATCGGCAACTCTGTTGCGCAGATGCAAAACACCGTTAACAGCGTGCAAAATCAACCCATACCGCGTTACGCCCGCGGCACAAGCTACCATCCCGGCGGACTCGCTATCGTCGGCGAAGAAGGACCCGAGCTTGTCGCCCTGCCTGCCGGCAGCCGAGTATATACTAACCGCCGCAGCCGCGCAATGATGGGCGGCACGACTATATACAACATCACCATCGACGCTAAAAACGTCCGCGAGTTTGACGACATGGTGCGTATCGCCGAAAGACAGCGCCTTTCGACGCGCATGGGATACGTCGGAAGGAGGTAAATCCGATGGCTACCGCTAATCTAAATGTATCGGTAATCCGCCAAGCAACCGTTATACAAACTTATATCGTGCTTAACGGCGCTCTTACATACTGGGGTGAATCGTCGAGTGTTACAACACCATCCGACAGCATATTAACTGTCGGTCACAGTTCTGCGGTGCAGGGCACTGCTGGCATAAAGTATTATTACTACGCGGGCGGCATCAAGTTTGGGAATATAACGGAATCATACTTTACAAGCAAGTATTTTTCATCGCTGACGCTCACGGTTAATATAAAATTTTCACGCCCGGTTGTTTTTAGAGTGCAGGACTCGCCGATAAACAGCACGAGCAACGGGCGCACGGCGTATAACAATTACACCTCCGGCACAATTATCGGCACGATGCCGGGCAACGGCACAACGGCAACATTTATCGTTACCGACCCCGCGCTAATCCGCAAAATATTACTCAACGGTATCGGCGTGAGCTGGTCTACGACAAATAAGACAACGACATTTGACGCAACCTATATCAGCGTATCATATACATACACAGATGGTGCGGCTCCGTCAATTGTCAGCAATATATCGCCCAACGGAGTTACGATACTGCGCACGGCGGTCAACCGGTTTGCGTGGTCGTTTTACCAAGAGAGCGGCGCGCCGCAATCTCACTATGACCTGCAATACAGCACCGATGAGGGCGTGACATGGACTAATATAGCCAATAAGGTCGCGTCAAGCAACCATTACCATGATGTGCCTGCAAATACCCTGCCCAACGGCGTTGTGTGGTGGCGCGTGCGCACATGGACGGCATCCGGCACAATTGCGTCGGACTGGGCAACGGCGCAAGTCATTGTTAAGACTAACCCGTCGTCGTCGTCAGTCAGTTGCGATGGCAAGCCGCGCCCGACCGTAACATGGTCGTCGAGTGGGCAGACGGCATATCAAGTGCGCATCGGCGACAGGGTTAGTGAGCCGATATTTGGCACGGCGACGTCGTACAAGTCGCCCTATTATTATCCCGATGGCGTGTACGAGATATCGGTGCGCATTATGTCATCCGACGGGGCATGGACAAACTGGACAGACCCCATATACGCACAGCTTGCCAACGCGGGCTCGGGCAGCGTTGACCTTGTGGCTACACAGCAGGGCTGCGCGGTTGCGCTCACATGGACGCCGAGCACGTCTTGTGTTGATTATCTTGTATACCGCGACGGCGTGCCGATAGCACAAACAGCGGCGACGCATTATACCGACAATTACAGCAACGGCATGGCGCGTTATAAGGTGCTCGGCATACTCTCGACAGGTCATTATATCGCGTCCGACGAAATCGCGGTGCCGGTGCAGATGCCTTGCGACGTTATATCGACAATTAACCCCGTGTCCTGGATATACCTGCGATTTGCTCTTGACGACCCTACGTCGCAATCGTTTGATACGACGGCAGATGTATCCTACAAAAAATTCGCCGGGCGCGAATATCCCGTGCCGGTCGCGGGCGGCCGAAAAAACACGACACTCCGAGCAACTTACGCGGCAAAGACCCGTGAGCAAGCCGAGGCGGTCGAGGCGCTTGTTGGCAAGACGGTCATAATCAAAAACACGCACGGCGGGCGCATGTTTGGCTGCGTTAACCGCGTGGGATACGATACGGGGCTCGTCTATGAGTTTGACCTTGACATAACTCGCATTGATTATGTCGAGGAGGTCGCATATGTTGATTAAAGACATAATCGAGTTTTCGGCTCGTTACGAAGTAATGAGGGGCGGCGGGGTGTACAAACGCATATACCCCGCCGACGACCCCGAAATAAATTGCGTGTCATCATCTGCCCTTAAAATGTCGATCCGCGGTGCCTTTTACCGTGACAATTTTGAGGACATTAACTTTTTGACTGACCGTATACGGGCGGTCGTCACTATTAACGGAGTTGATTATCCGTGCGGACACTTTGTGGTGACCTCGGAGGAGTACCGCAAGACCGGCGGGCTAAAAACCGTCGCAATCGAGGGGTACAGCCCTTTGTATCTCGCCGAGCGCAAAAAAATAGAAACTCGCTTATCAATACCGGCGGGCACAAATTATGTTGCGCAAATAAACTCCCTGCTGATGGCGTGCGGCATAACCAACATAATCTCGACGCCAACATCGCTCACAATGGCAACAGCCCGAGAGGACTGGGAAATCGGAACGCCATATCTTACAATCATCAACGACCTGCTCGCCGAAATCAACTATAACTCCGCATGGGTAGACCTTAACGGCGCGGTACATATAACGCCATATGCGGCACCGTCGCTTGCCAATGTCACGCACACTTACACGGCGGGGCAGTTTAGTTTGATCGGCGAGGATTACACGTTAAGCAACGACATGCACAGCAAATGCAATGTGTTTTTAGTTATTTGCTCCAACCCGGATTTGGGCGCGCCAATGTCAGCAACGGCCGAAATCACCGACCCGAGCGTGCCGTTTTCGACGGTCAACATCGGGCGCGTGTTATCGGTCACGCAAGTTGACAACACGCCGAACCAGACAGTGTTACAGAATACCGCAAATATGCTGCGGACAAAGGCGCTATTGACGACGCAAACAATAACATTTGAAACGGCGATAAATCCAACGCACAGCTCGTTTAATGTGTTGGCTCTTGACAACGACGAACTGTCGGGGCTTTTTGAAGAAACCGAGTGGAGCATGGTTTTGTCGCCGTCCGCAAACATGAAACATAAAGCAAGGCGGGTGATAGCATGATCGAAAATTACCAAGAGGAAAAAGAACTCGAGGAAGAAATACAGGAGCCGGAAGATCAGCATTTTGCAACGGTCGCAGGCGTCTACTCGGACGGGCTGACGCTTAAATTTGACGGCGCGGCGGCAGCATCGTCAAAGCGGTATAAATGCAATACATTTTTTAAGTTTGCGGTGGGAGACCGAGTATTTATAATGAAAGACTCCGGCACTTATGTTGTTATCTGTAAAATTGGTGACCCGGCGACAAGCATTAATGTCGACTATGCCGCAAGCGCAAACACAGCAAACAGCGCAACGACCGCGAACACAGCATCAAGCGCGACAAGCGCAAACAGCGCATCATCCGCAACCAATGTAACAACCTATATTAACGGAAAAGCAATATCAACCATTTTTGAGTCAAACGGCACAACGGTTAAAAACGCGACATCGGCATCAAGCGCAAGCACGGCGACAAGCGCAAGCAGCGCAACAAACGCAAGCAACGTAACATCGCAAATTAATGGCAAATTGATAACGAACATATTTGAGTCGGACGGCACGACAGCAAAAACAGCAACCAATTATACAGGCAAGCATACAGGCTCAAGCATTGCATTTTTTAACGGCACGAGCCGCACAAAGTCAACAATAAAGAGGCTCAACACATCCGCGACGCTGACCGACGTAATCAACAAACTCAACGAACTTTTAAACGTACTCGGTAGCACGGGATATAACCTTATCGACTAATCGCAGGAGGAACCCATGAACATAAAAATAAACGCCTACGGCGAGTGGAGCACAAAGCGCATTGCGCTGGGCGCTGTCGGCGAGCACATGTTTCGGGTTGTGAGCATTGACGCATCGGAGTGGGCGGCGGAATATGAGGGCTGCTCATTTGCGCTCGTTTATCGGCGGCCGGACAAAATGACGTATCCGGTCGCTATTGTCGTAACCGATGACAATGTCGTTAGATGGCGCATAACGGCAGCCGACGTTGCGGTCGCTGGCGTCGGAGCGCTTGAGCTGCGCCTACTGCTCGACGGCGAGATTATCGGCAAGACAACGACCGTCTTATGCGATGTGGCGCAATCTATAACCGACGATAACGACCCGCCGCCCGACCCGGCTCCCGAGTGGCTTGACACCGTGGCACAGAGTGCGTCGACCGCGGTAATGGCTGCCTCCGACGCGGAGCAAAGCGCACAGGAAGCACGTGAGGCGGCAGCGAGCGTAAAACTCGGCTATGTGCATATCCAAATAGCAGCAGCCACAACGTGGGACATTACACACGACCTCGACAAATATCCGTCGGTTACAGTTGTTGATACCGGCGGAAATGTCGTTGTCGGCGACGTCGAGTATTTAACAACCTCGCACATACGGGTACATTTTAATGCCGAGTTTTCGGGGAAAGCCTATCTAAATTAAAAAGCCTATCTAAATTAAGGGGGATAGATATATGCACATTTTAACAAACCTCGACCTTAACAAAAATCAGGTACTTAACATAATACTCCACAAGCTCACATCTGCGCCCGCGAACCCGGTCAAAGGGCAAATGTACTTTAACACCGTATCAAACAGGCCATTTTACTACAACGGCACCGAGTGGGTCGGCATGGATGCGCTCGGAGCGTCGATGACCGCAGAGAACATTGTCGACGCCATCAATGATAGCGAGTACACCATCGACATAGACAACATCACGGGACTGCAGGCCGCGCTCGACGCAAAAGAGACGCCATCCGGCGCGCAGAGCAAAGCGGACGCGGCGTATAACAGCGCGAAGAGCTATACAGATACGGCCCTTGCTGACCTCGTTGGCTCTGCTCCTGCTGCGCTGGACACGTTATATGAGCTCGCAGCAGCGCTGGGCGACGATCCTAATTTTGCGACGACAATAACCAATCTGATCGCGCAGAAAACCGGAAAGTACACAGCTGCCGTCGGAGATGGGACAACCACCGTGTTTACTATAACCCATAATCTCGGCTCCCGTGACGTCGTTGTGTCAATCAGGGAGACCGCGTCGCCGTATGCACAGGTTTACACCGATGTAGAAATGACGACAGAAAACACTATAACGCTAAGGTTTGCGGAGGCGCCGTCAAATAATCAGTACACCGTTACCGTTGTCGGGTGAGGTGATAAACCTTGAAATTTCTCAACAGCATCGAAAAAGCCGAAAGACTACTCACCAACATAAGCGGTCTTATCAAAGGCAAAAACGGCAAAATAGAGCAGGCTGTTGCGGGTGAGGACTACGCCACGCCGGGCAATGTATCGAACGCAGTAAGCAACC
>Ga0209508_1001632_pt1 | contig 16674 bp, 13 predicted proteins | sample AD_UKC129_MetaG_FD_184427 | JGI IMG/M metagenome (GOLD analysis project Ga0209508, IMG submission 184427) | Active sludge microbial communities of municipal wastewater-treating anaerobic digesters from Canada - AD_UKC129_MetaG (SPAdes) (version 2) | ecosystem: Engineered > Bioreactor > Anaerobic... | reverse complement strand
GCTTCTGAGGCATTTTGGTATAACTACCATTTATGTTACTCACGATCAGATAGAGGCGATCTCTCTGGGACACAGGTTAGCTATAATGAGGCGTGGAAAGATAGTACAACAGGGTACTTTTGAGGAGATATATAATAAACCTTATAATGTATTTGTTGCTGGTTTTCTTGGAAATCCCCCCTTAAACCTTATAAAAGGAGAGGTTATAGATAATGTATTTTATGGGGGTGGGATAAGATTCCCCACCACTGGTCTCCTTGGGGAGTTGATAGGGGGGATAAAGGTAGAAGATATAACTTCAGGAGGTGATTTTAAGGGTATTGTGGAGGTCAGTGAACCAAATCCTTCTGAGAAGTCTCAGATAGTAACGGTTAGAATAAAACAAAACTTCCGTATAAAGCTTAGAAAGAGTCTGGATTATATATTGGAAGCTGGTGAAATTATAAATTTCTCCGTGAGAAGGATGTACTTTTTTGACCCTGTAACGGAATTATTTATAAAGAGTATAGAGAATAAGGAGGCTGTAAGTATATGAGTATGAAACGTAGACAAATAAGAGAGACCACTGAACATCTGGATGATCCATATATAGATGGAGTTGAATATCATGACCCTACTAGATGTCCATCTTGTGGAGTTGTATATAATAAAAAACGGTGGCGTTTTATGGATGTAAAAGAGATAGAGTACGACAAAGAGAATGATCATATAGATATTGCTAAATGTCCAGCATGCAGAAAGATAGAAGACCATTATCCTATGGGGATTGTCGAGCTATCTGGTAAATTTGTTGATGAGCATAAGGAAGAACTCCTTAATCTTATAAAGAATGAAGAGGGGAGAGAGATGGAGAAGAACCCGCTGGGTAGACTGATGAAGATTGAAGACAGGGACGGTAATCTTTATATTGAGACTACCAATGAAGCTCTTGCTCTCAGAATTGGTAGGGCATTATTCAAAGCCTTTAAGGGTGAAGTGGAGTATAAATTCAGTGAGACTCAAAAGTTAGTTCGTGTCATGTGGAGGAGGGATTAGTTTATATGTCTAATTGGAGACCTATGGACTTTTCTGATGATTTCTGGAGGATGGATAGAGAGGTTCAACAATTTATAGAGTGTATATTCGGTTCTTACTCATGGAAACCATCGGTAGATGTGTATGAGACAGATAAAGAAATTATAGTGCTTATAGAGATAGCGGGGGTAAACAAAGAGGATATACAGATATTTATAAAGGGGAACCTGGTCACAGTAAGAGGAACCAGAAGAGAACCTGATATAAATAGAAAAGAGGCTTATCATCAGATGGAGATAAACTATGGAACATTTGAGAGGGTAATCTCTCTCCCTGTAGTTGTAAGGGAAGAGGACGCTAAAGCCTCTTTTCAGAATGGAATTCTTAAGATTGTGTTTCCTAAAGCTAATCGAGTAACCAATATTTCAATAGAAGAGGAGGAAGGCTTATGAGTGATGAAAACAGAATACCAGAAATCCTTCCGATACTCCCATTAAGAGAAACGGTTATCTTCCCCTCAATGGTTGCACCTGTAGTTGTTGGGAGAGAGAGGTCGATAAGACTTATCGATGAAGTTGCGGTTGGGAGTAAGATGTTCGGTGTAGTAGCCCAGAAAGATTCACAGGCAGAAGACCCTACACCAGAGCAGATATATAACATAGGGACACTATGTACAATAATCCGTATGCTGAAATTCCCTGATGGAACGACAAGACTTTTACTCCAGGGGATATCAAGAATAAGAATAAATCAGATGCTTGAGACCGAGCCTTATTTTAAGGCACAGGTAGAACCGATACAGGAGGTTTATGAGTTAACCATAGAGATTCAGGGTCTTATGAGAAACGTACTCGACCTTTTCCAGAAGGTCGTTTCGATGGCTCCTTATCTTGCAGAAGAAGCATATATAACTGCTATGAATATTCAGGAGCCCAATAGACTGGCAGATTTCATAGCGGCAAATCTAAATATAAGTATTGCACAGAAACAAGAAATATTGGAGACGATAGATGTAAAGGAGAGACTGCAGAAGGTAACCTATTTCTTGAACTCAGAGGTCCAGATACTGGAAGTCGGCAAGCAGATCCAGAGTGAAATTAAAACAGAGATGGATAAACGGCAGAGGGAGTATATACTTAGAGAACAACTTAAAGCCATACAGAAAGAACTGGGAGAGGTTGATGAACAAACTAAAGAGATAAACGAGCTCAGAGAGAAGATAGAACAGGCAGGTATGCCAGAAGAGGTCAGAAGAGAGGCAGAAAGAGAACTTGATAGACTCTCTCAGATGATGCCGGGAGCAGCAGAGTATACAGTAAGCAGGACATATCTTGACTGGCTTATAAATCTACCCTGGTCTAAATCCACTGAAGATAATCTTGATATAGAAAGGGCTAAAGAAATCTTAGACGAGGACCATTACGACTTGGAAAAGGTCAAAAATCGTATACTTGAATTCCTGGCGGTCAGGAAACTTAAGAACGATACCCATGGACCAATACTCTGTTTTGTTGGTCCTCCAGGTGTGGGTAAGACCTCTCTGGGGATGTCTATAGCGAGGGCTATGGGAAGAGAATTTGTAAGGATATCTCTTGGAGGAGTCAGGGATGAAGCTGAGATCAGAGGACACAGAAGGACTTATGTTGGGGCATTACCTGGACGCATAATACAGGCTATAAGAAAGGCTGGAACCAATAATCCGGTCTTTATGCTCGATGAGATAGATAAATTAGGATTAGACTTCAGAGGTGACCCTGCAGCTGCACTGCTGGAAGTATTAGACCCTCAGCAGAACAGTAAATTTGTTGACCATTATCTTGATGTTCCCTTTGATCTGTCAAAGGTCTTTTTTATAACCACCGCCAATATGCTGGATACTATTCCCCCAGCTTTACTTGACAGGATGGAGGTAATTACGCTACCAGGATATACAGAATATGAGAAGCTGGAGATTGCCAAGAGATATCTTATCCCCAGACAGATCTCTGAGAATGGTTTAAAGCCAGATATGGTTACCTTTGATGAGGAAGCTATAAAAAAGATAATAAGAGAGTATACCAGAGAGGCTGGAGTCAGAAATCTTGAGCGAGAGATAGGGTCAGTCCTGAGGAAGATAGCACAAAAGGTAGCACAGGGGGAAACTGGACCATTCAATATAACTGTAAATGACATAGAAAAATATCTGGGCATACCCAGATATCACTTTGGGCTGGCTGGGGAGAGAGATGAGATAGGAGTAGCTACCGGTTTAGCCTGGACAGAAGCTGGAGGAGATATATTATTTATTGAGGCAGCTCTTGTTCCTGGAAAAGGAGGACTTATATTAACCGGAAAGCTGGGAGAGGTTATGCAGGAATCAGCCAGAGCTGCTCTTACATATGTCAGATCGAAGTCAGAGGAGTGGGGAATAGAGAGTAACTTCTTTGAAAAATGGGACATACATATCCATGTGCCTGCGGGTGCGATACCAAAAGATGGTCCTTCTGCAGGGGTTACTATGGCTACCGCCCTGGCATCCGCTATCAGAAAGATCCCTGTGAGAAAGGATATAGGAATGACAGGAGAGATAACTATAAGGGGTAAGGTGCTTCCTGTTGGAGGTATCAGAGAGAAGGTGCTGGCTGCTCACAGGGCAGGATTAAAGACAGTTATGCTTCCAAAGGATAACGAGAGAGATCTTGAAGATGTCCCTCAGATAGTGAAGGATGATATAGATTTTATATTTATAGAGCATGCCGATGAAGCAATAAATCTGGCTCTGCTTATGCCAGAACTGGTAAAATAAAACGCAAAATACTAGGAGGTTTATTGATGGACAGATTCAGCAAAGAGATGCTAACTCCAGAAGAGATTAAACATCTTGAAAGATTGGGGAATATTTGTAGAGGGGATATTATCAAGATGACCACTTTAGCCAAGCAGGGACATCCTGGTGGGTCTATGTCCTCTATAGATATTTACGTCACACTCTATTCATTTGCCAATGTAAATCCAGAAGACCCTTACAACCCGGGCAGAGACAGGATAGTTATAAGTCATGGGCATACGTCTCCCGGAGTATATTCGGTACTGGGAAGATCTGGTTTCTTTGATATCGATAAGGCTATAGCTCATTTCAGACAGGCTGGCAGTATGTTTGAGGGGCATATAGAGAGGATAGTCCCGGGAGTAGAGTGGACCACTGGTAATCTGGGACAGGGGCTATCGGCTGGATGTGGTTTTGCAGTTGCTGGTAGGGTAAGAGGGCTGGATTTCCATACCTTTGTCGTTATGGGGGATGGAGAACAGCAGAAAGGGCAGTTGTCAGAAGCGAGACGCTTTGCGGTAAAATATAACCTTCCCATAACAGCCATAATTGATAACAACGGTTTACAGATAAGTGGGACGAACAGATTTGTTATGCCACAGGATATAAGAGCTAACTATCTCTCAGATGGCTGGGAGGTTATAGAGATAGACGGTCATAACTATCAGGAGATATACCAGGCTTTACGTTACGGTATGGGGAAGGGAAAGCCGGTAGCTATTCTTGCCCGTACAATAATGGGTAAGGGCGTATCATTTATGGAGAATAAAGAGGTCTATCATGGGAAAGCTTTAAGTATGGAAGAGTACAGAAGAGCTATGGAAGAGCTTGGATTGGAAGACGACCTCGAAAAGTATAGAAAAATGAGAGACTCTTTTAACCCTGAGCCCCATAAATTTCCGCCTGCAGAAGCTATAAATATCGACACCGGAACATCAATTATTTATAAACCTGAAGATAAAAAGGATAACAGGTCGGCATTTGGTAATGCATTGAAAGACCTTGGGGAGAAAAATAATGATGGTAAGCATACCCCTATCGTAGTCTTTGACTGTGATCTTACAGGCTCGGTAAAAACCGATGGTTTCGGCAAGAGTTGTCCTGATTATTTCTTCCAGGTTGGGATTCAGGAACACAATGCTGCTACAATTGCCGGTGCCTCTAGCCAGGGAGTGATAAGCTTCTTTGCAGATTTTGGAGTATTTGGGGTTGATGAGACTTATAATCAGCACAGGCTCAACAGTATAAATCATACAAATTTGAAACTGGTTACCACCCACTGTGGTCTGGATGTGGGATCAGATGGAAAGACTCATCAGTGCATAGACTATTTGGGGGTGATGAGGAACCTTTTCGATTTTAAAGTTATAGTTCCAGCAGACCCCAATCAGACAGACCTTGCTACGAGATACATAGCTGGAGAAGAGGGAAATTTTCTGCTTGCAATGGGAAGATCTGTAATACCTGTAATAACAGATGAATCTGGTAGACCATTTTATAATGAGAACTACAGATTTGAATATGGCAGGGCAGATATATTAAGGGATGGAAAAGATGCTGCTATTATAACTATGGGGACTATGGTCTATAGAGCTCTCAATGCCTGGGAGATACTAAAATCCAGAGGGATCTCTGTGAAGATAATAAATGTCTCCTGCCCACTGGCATTGGACAGGAAGCTTCTAAAAGAGGCGTCTGAGACCGGATTAATTATTACTTACGAGGATCATAATGTAAATACAGGTTTGGGCTCAATAGTGGCAGAAGCCATAGCTGAAGAAGGTATAGTTGTTAAACTCAGAAAACTTGGTGTAAACTATTACAGTGCTTCTGGTGAATCTGATGAGCTATTTAAGATGTATGGTTTAGATGCAGAAGCTCTGGCAAATATTGTTGAGGAAGAGATTAAAAAGAGGTAGGGGCATCCCCTACCTCTCTATTTCTAAGAGTAACTCTTTAACCCTCTCTTTTAGTTTCCGTTTACCCGCATCCACAATCTCCAAAGCGTCATAATCCAGCCTGGATACCTCTCTATATGTCTCTGTAACCAGAGCTAAAAGTTCTGTTCCTATGTTAACTTTAGCTATACCAAGAGATATTGCCTTTTTAATATCAGAAACAGGTATACCTGTCCCGCCATGGAGTACCAGAGGGATATTAACCTTTTTATTTATACTGCTTAATCTTTCAAAATCTAATTCAGGTAGCTCTTTATAAAATCCGTGGGCAGAACCAATAGATACAGCTAACGCATCCACCTCTGTCTCTAAGACAAAAGAATAAGCCATATCCGGATCAGTCAAATCTTTGCTGTAATCTTTTAAATCATCCTCTTTTCCAGGGACTGCTCCTATCTCCCCCTCCACAGAAATACCAGCCGCCCTAGCAACCTCCACCACAGTGCGTGTAAGCTGCACATTCTCCTCATACGGTAACCTGGAACCATCAATCATCACCGATGTGAAACCTGAACTTATAGCCCTCCATATATCTCTGAGCTCTGTGGTATGATCCAGATGGAGTACTACTGGTGTACTGCAATAATCAGCTAAAGACCTATATACGCCTACTATACTCCTACCTCCAAGAGTATTGAGTACTCTCGGTGTACAGGCTACTATAACCGGCAGGTCCAATTCGTAGCCTGCCTCTACAACCCCCTCTATGTCTTCCAGCGTATGTATATTAAAATGCAGTATCGCCCTATGTTCTCTGTATGCAGGGGGGAGTATTTCCTTAAGTGTTATCTCCATAATCCCTAGTCTCCTTTAAAAGACTTAATATAGCCATTCTTATAAAGACACCATTTGTTACCTGCCTCTCCACCAGAGACTTTTCAGAGTAAAGTACATCCGCTGTCATCTCTATACCAACATTTACCGGTCCAGGATGAAGAATTATAAGGTCTGGTTTTGCCCTGGAGACTCTCTCGCTATTTATCTGGTATCTCTTCACATATCCGTCTACAGAGATATTCATCTTCTCCATCCTTTCCCTCTGGATTCTTAATCCCATAATGATATCGGTATCTTTTAACTCATCGTCAAGAGAGTGACTTATTCTAACATCAAACTGCCTGAAATCTTCAGGCAAAAACTCTGGTGGTCCTGCAAGAGTCACCTTGGCTCCCAATTTTTGTAGAAGCCATATGTTTGATCTGGCAACCCTGCTATGGAGAATATCTCCCACAATAATAACCTTTCTATTCTTTATATCTCCCCTTGCCTCTATCATTGTCATAGCATCCAGGAGAGCCTGAGTAGGATGCCCTCTCATCCCATCTCCTGCATTTATTATAGATGCAGACACTTTTTCCGCTATTGGGTAGGGAAATCCAGACTCTCTATGTCTTATTACGAAATAGTTTACCCCCATAGCTTGGATGGTTCTTACCGTATTTAATGCGGATTCTCCTTTGACCAGACTGCTTCCCGAGGTATCCATAGATACCACTATGGCACCAAGTTTTTTCCCTGCTATCTCAAAAGAATTCCTGGTTCTTGTACTGGGTTCAAAGAAGAGGAGAGAAATAATATCATTGGAAAGGGGAAGTTTCTTAAGTCCTTCATTCTTAATCCTGAATGCGGTCTCTATTATAAGTCTTATCTCTTCTTCTGTAAGGGCATCCGTATCTAATAAGTCCTTACTCCGTAATACTTCCACTAGGATCACCTCACTCTTTAGGCGATCCGGCAAAACCTTTTCGGACTCACCGGACCGATTAAAAGGTTAAGGGTATAATAACAAAAAAAGACAAAAAAGTCAAAAACCTGTATAATTTAACTTAGAATTAACTGAAAGGAGGAGATTGAAATGTTAGCAGCTGTATTGGAGGGAGTAAGGCAGATGGAACTGAAAGATGTTCCTGTGCCAGGTATTAAAAGAAATGAGGTCCTTGTTAGAGTAAAAGCCTGTGGAATCTGTCAGACGGACTATTCTGCCTATACAGGGAGAAGAACTAACTGGACCCCACCCATAATTCTTGGTCATGAGATATCAGGGGTGGTGGAAGATGTGGGTGATGAGGTGGATAGCTGGAAACCAGGGGATGAAGTTATATTAAGTCCTGTTATCTCCTGCGGAGAGTGTGATAACTGCAGACTGGGTCTGGGACACTACTGCAGGAATGGGAAGGTTATAGGTGGAGAAGGTCAGAAGATTGTTCTGCCAGGAGGGTTTGCAGAGTATGTTGCTGTTCCCACCAGTGTCCTCTATAAGAAACCAGCAAATGCAACCTTTGAGTCTGCCGCACTTTCTGAACCTCTCGCCGGTTCGTATAAAGGCATGATTGAGTATTCCAATCTGAGATTAGGAGAGGATGTAGTTATCATTGGAGCTGGAGCAATGGGATTACTTCTTCTTGAGCTTGCAGTGGCTGGTGGAGCTGGAAACACAATCGTTATAGATGTGGTTGATGCAAGACTAAAGAAAGCAAAAGAGCTGGGGGCTACACATACTATTAATTCTAAGGAGGTAGACCCCAGAGAGGCTGTCTATGATATTATACCCAATGGTCCGGATATAGTATTTGAAGCGGCAGGGGTGTTAGAAGCGGCTAAACTGGCTTTTGGACTAACCAGAAGAGGAACCAGAGTAAATATGTTTGGTGTCATTATACCAGGTGAAATCTCTGTATCTCCAGCCGAGATCCACTTTAATGAGACCAGAGTAGATGCGTCCTTCTCTGTAAATCCAAGAGTTATGACAAAGGCTATATCTCTCATAGAGAAAGGGAAGGTGGACCCTGGGAAAATAGTTACGCATAGATTCAATCTTACAGAGATAGATAAAGCATTAGAAGCTATGGAACTACCAGATCGTATAAAGGTTGTTATAAATCCGTAAATAAAAAAATAGAGCCCCGAGGGGGCTCTATAGGGAGGTGGGTTATGAGAGGTTACCTGGTGTTGGTGTCTTTTGACATTTATATTCTAGACGTGTAGTGTTAAGAAATTATTAAGAATTTATTAATCTTCTGTTAAGATTTTATATGCTGATTGAAGTGTATACCAGAAGGGATTAACCACCAGGGATATACAAAACTACATAATGGAGATATACAGATATAATCTTTCTCCTGAGACGATAAGTAATATAACAGATAGGGTAATAGAGAAGGCTACAGAATGGCAGAATAGACACTTAGAAGAAGTCAGGACAGCATACATAATAATAAACATAGATATGGATAGGGGAGGTAGAGAATTCAAGATTTTGGCTAAATATCTTTAATGAATTGAAGACAAGAGGGATAAAAGACATACTCATAGTCTGTACTGACAAGTTGCCAGGGATAGAGACAGCAGTTAGGGCAGTTTTCCCACGAGTAGAGTTACAGTTTTGCAAGGAGGTAGTGGGAGATTTAAAGAAGGTATACCAAGCCACAACAGAGGATATGGCACTGTTAGAATTGGAAGGTACCTAATGACACCTGGGAGGTTTACTAGGTTCTTGACAATTCCGTTTTTATATCCTGTATGGGCAATTCATGAATTGCCCCTACAATTTACCCATGACAATATCACAGAACGATAATAAGCTATTGACAGATCTTCCTTGTATCGTTATAATTTCTTATAAGAAAAAATATACAATGTTTTCTCTTATAAAACGTAAAAGGAGGAGAGCGCAAAATGGGGAGAATCTCAAGATGTATAATTTCTTTGGGGATGGCTTTTATTCTCTTTCTGTCTCTTATTCCTACTGGTTTTGCTCAGACAGGGGTAGTGAAAGGGGGACTTTATAATCTGTCTGATTATCAGAAGTTAACTGGGAAAAAGATTACAAAATTTAATGAGTCTCCTGCTTTATCAGAACTGGTGAAGCAGGGTAAGATTCCCTCAGTAGAAAAGAGATTGCCTGATGAGCCTATTGTGGTGGAACCATTTGAGGAGATAGGAGAATATGGTGGGACTATTAGAAATGCTCATCTAGGGATGGGTGATGTTACTGGATGGTTCAGGATGGTCCATGAGCCATTAGTCTACTGGGATAAAGATCATAGGAAAATCTACCCCAATGTAGCTAAAAGTTGGAAGGTCTCTGATAATGGTAAGACATTTACTTTCTATCTTCGTAAGGGAATAAAGTGGTCAGATGGAAAACCATTTACTGCTGATGATGTGGTCTTCTGGTTTGAAGACATCATCTCTAATAAAGAGATTACTCCTGTTTTTCCTACCTGGTTGACTATTAATGGTAAACCTGCAATTTTAGAAAAGGTAGATGACTATACTATCAGGTTTCGATTTCAAGAGCCCTATGGATTCTTTCTTAACAGACTTGCGAATGGAGAGGAAATATATGCACCGAAACATTATCTAATGCAATTTCACTCAAAGTATACTCAGAAGGAAAAACTGGATGAGATGGCTAAGAAAGAAGGTTTCACTTTTTGGCATCAGCTATTTGCCCAGAAGAACAACTGGGCTGCTAACCCGGATCTACCGGAAATAAGAGCCTGGAAAACTACTACCCCACTATCCAGTAATTATCACATAGCAGAGAGGAATCCTTATTACTGGAAGATAGACCCTGCTGGCAATCAACTTCCTTATGTTGATAGATGGAGAAGAGAATTAGTATCAAATATAGACATGATCATAATGAAAGCAGTAGCGGGAGAATTGGATTATCAACATAGACATATATGGAACCAATATCCTGCATATACACTTCTTATGGAGAACAGAGAGAAGGGAGGTTACAGGATCTTAAAGTACACCGGAGCTGAAACCAGTACTGCAGGGATTTACTTCAATCAAACGTGTAAAGACCCTGTGTTGAGATCTTTGTTCCGGAATAAGATGTTTAGAAGAGCCTTATCTTTAGGAATAAATAGGAACGACATAAATTCCCTCATTCTTATGGGACTTGGAGAACCTTCTCAAGGTCTTTTAAGTAAGGTTCATCCAGCCTATGTAGAAAAGGTAGATAAGGCTTATACAGAATATGATCCGGTAAAAGCCAATCGTATATTAGATTCTTTAGGACTAACGAAGAGAGATAAAGATGGATACCGATTGCGTCCTGACGGTAAGACATTAACGATAAATATTATGGCTTCTACTCACCATACTACGAGTATCGATGTTATGCAGCTGGTAACTGGATATTGGAAAGCTCTTGGTATAAAGGCAGAAGTAAATCCATTGGAGAGATCTCTATTTGAAACTCGTAGAAATGCGAATGAATATGAAGTCTTAACCTTCTCTATAGCAGATGGAATGGAACCACTTGTCGATCAGTATCATGCTCCAGATACTAGGTGGTGTCCTCTTTGGTATGAATGGTTAAATACTGGGGGAAAAACTGGAGAGGAACCGCCTAAAGAAGTAAAGAGATTATGGGAGATATATCAGAAAGAAGCCATATCTACAACAAGTGAAAGTCAGAGGAATGCTCTTATAAGAGAGGCGATGAGGTTACACTCTGAAAATCTTTGGATTATAGGAACGGTTGGTATATCCTGGATGATGGCAGTCGTTAAGAATAATCTAAGGAATGTACCTGAAGAAGGTATTGTATGGCATCCTGGAAGTCCGGGATGTACACGACCCGAGCAATTCTTCTTCAAAAAATAAAAAACAGGTGAGGGGTAATCCCCCTCACCTTAAATTTAATAGGAGGATACTAGTTTGACTAATTTTGAGTTTGATAAGAATCTTGAAAAAGCCTGGTATTCACTCTATGAGCGTTCTTCTTATGACCCAGTTGATCCATTCGAGACCAGATGGTGTAGTCTTGGAATAGGTTATCCTTATAATATTGGTTTAGGACACTGGGATACACCCCAAATTGTGAATGAATTAATCTGGTTTGATCCAGAGCAAGCTCTAATTTTATTAGATACATATCTTAAAGCTTCGTTTCGGCAGGATGATGGTATGCTTGCAATCTGGGTAAGATCAAGTCTTGATCCAAGGTATAATCCAGATATTAAAGGGGCAGAATTTCCATGTAGTCATCCTCCTATCTGGTCTATCATAGCTTTAAGAGTTCTTAAGGCTAGATGGAACGAGGCATACGCATGTAAATGGGTTGAACTTGCAAAAAGAAATATAGAATGGTGGAAGAATAACCGAATGTTCCAATCATCAGAACTCTATTGGTATGAAGATTCTCTTCCTATTGACTCGAGGAGGTGGGAGTCGGGATATGATCTATCTCCACGCTGGGACTATGTAGAAAATGGACCATTCCCCTGTATAGACATCAATTGTCAGATGGCGCTCTATTTCCAATGTGTAAGCCATCTTTCTTATTTATGTAATGATTCAGTTACTGCTTATAGATTTAAAGAGGAATATTTATCACTTAAGAGCTTGATTAGAGAGAATCTTTTAAATAAGGAACTAAAGATATTTACTGATAATAATTCGGATAGTAGAAATGCGAAGAAAACTATCGCTATGTTTTGGTCTTTAGTAAGTGGAGTGGCAGAGGATGAAGAAATAGAATATATGGTAAGACTTCTTGAAGATAAGGATGAATTTTGTGCACCATATGGATTACCTACTGTATCTATGAGTGAATCTAGTTTTGAACTTGATTGTTGGAGAGGTCCTATGTGGATGTCTCAGGTATTCTGGGTGGCTCTAGGTTTACAAAGATATGGATTAATTAAGAAGGCTTCCTGGTTAGCTCAACGTTCCCTTGAGGTTGTTAGGAAGGTTTTAGAAGATACTGGTAAGATATGGGAATTTTATAATCCTATCGATGGAGATATGGGAAAACTACGTCGTAAGGGAAGAAATACTGGTCCATTCCCAGACTATCTAGGACATAATCCTCTCTTAAGTCTTGAAAGAATAGCCCAGGAAGAATCTATCTGGCCCCTCTAGTTAAAGAGTTTTTCCTTCAGCATAATTCTGATATCCAAAAATATCAAATACGGCTGCTGAAATTCCTTGACTTTCTATTTCCTGTGTAATATCATTCAGTCAGACAAAAAGACTCTTGGAGGATTTCTTTATAATGGGATAATCAGATGGTATGAATCTTAAATACCATGTTAAAATATCTATGAAAGTTTCAGATATAACTTGAATATAAGGGTGGTAAAGGTATGAAAAAAGAGGATATACTCGATATCTTGAGAAGCTTGCAGATAGAGATAGAAGAGAAATATAATGCAGAGGTTATAGGTATCTTTGGCTCTTTTGTAAGAGGAGAGGAGAAAGAGACAAGTGATATAGATGTGCTTGTGGATTTTAATGAATCGGCAGATTTATTTGACCTTGTTGGGCTTTCTCTTTTTCTTGAGGAGAAACTACACAGAAAGGTAGATGTTGTCCCTATTGATGGGATACGAGAAGAATTAAAAGAAACTATCCTCAAAGAAGTAGTTTATACATGAAAAGGAACTATAAACTATTTCTTAAGGATATACTCGAAGCTATGGAGAGCATAGAAAAATTTACAGAAGGGATGTCTTTTGAAGAATTCAAAACAAATGACCTTGTATCAAGTGCGGTTATCAGAAAATTTGAAATAATAGGAGAAGCTACAAAACAAATACCTCAGGATATACGGAATAAATATCTCGATATCCCATGGAAAGAGATGGCAGGGATGAGAGATAAGTTAATCCATTTTCATTTTGGTATTAACCACGAACTTGTTTGGAAGACTGTCAAAAATAGAATCCCTCAGATAAAGTCTTTAATAAAGAAGATACTGATAGAATTAGAGGAATAAAATATAATCTCCAGGGAGGTTTTATATGAAAAGGATTAATCTTGATAGATCATGGGAATATTTAGAGAGCCCTGTTTCATTGATTAATGTATTAGGCTTGATGAAGTCAGATTTTAACTGGAAGCCTGTAGATCTACCACACGATGTAGCAATTGAAAGGGAAAGGGATAAAGATAATCCATCTGGTTTTGGCGAGGGCTATACTGCTGGGAGCAGCCTGTTCTATAAAAAGGAGTTATTCTTGGATGAAAAGTGGCGAGGTAAAAACCTGATACTTGAATTTGAAGGAATTATGGGGATAGCTGAGGTCTTTGTAAATGGTAGATTAGTTGCTAAACATTTTAATGGATATACAAGTTTCTTAGTGGATATAACAAAACATGTAAATTTTGATGATAAAAATACTATCTTCGTTCATGTAGAGAATACTCATAAACCAAATTCAAGATGGTATGCAGGCACTGGCATCTATAGACATGTATGGCTCTATGTTGGCAACAAAGTGTACATAAAACCATGGCAGTTGCATGTTGAAACCAAAGCTATTGATGATGGAACTGCGATATTGGAGATTAGATCAGCAGTGGTTAATAGTTCTAGTGAGACTGCCAGTAGAGTTATGAGATTTCAGATATTCTCAGCTGGCGGTGAACTACTACTTAGTAGTAAACAGAGCTTTGATATTGGTAGAAATGAAGAGAAAGAGATAATTAAAACCTTAGAGCTAAAGCCGTTTAAATACTGGGATATAGAAGACCCTTATCTGTATGAGATTCAGGCGGATATTATAAGGGATGAGGATGTTGAGGATTCTGCCTCTACGATGTTTGGGATTAGAACAATTTCAGTTAGTCCGAAGGAAGGACTTAAACTAAATGGAAAATCAATAAAGTTAAAGGGTGGATGTACCCACCATGACAATGGACCTCTTGGAAGTGCAAGCTACGACAGGGCAGAAGAGAGGAAGATAGAGCTTTTAAAAGCCTCCGGGTTCAATGCAGTAAGATTAACACATAACCCTTTTTCACCTGGATTTTTAGATGCCTGTGACAGATTAGGGATGCTAGTAATTGAGGAATTTTTTGATGTGTGGACAGGAGGCAAGGTGAGTTTTGATTATCATCTATTCTTTGATAAATACTGGGAAGAGGATATAGAAAATACTATTAAAAGGGATTATAATCATCCATCTCTTATTATGTGGTCTATCGGGAATGAAATCACCTGGGGAGCTGGAATTGATGTGAATGATAAAGATGGCTATTCTAACATATACACCTGGTGTAGACGTTTATCGCTAAAAGTAAAAGCTATGGATTCAACAAGACTAGTGACTTCAGCTTTCTGTGCTATCCCTTCTGAACTTATTGATAGAACTTCAATTGAAGATGGAAATATTGTGGTAACCATGTTACCCCCAGAAGAGGTAGATCCTGCTAATGATAAGTGGGGAGAAGTCACTGAAATCTTCTTTGAACCGTTGGATGTAGCTGGCTATAATTATAAGGTGGGAAGGTATTCATATGACTCTGTAAGATTTCCAAATCGTATCATATGCGGTACTGAGACACACCCCTATACGCTATTTAAGAACTGGACAGAAACGGTGAAAAATCCCAATGTAATTGGCGATTTTGTATGGACAGCTATTGACTATTTAGGAGAGGCTGGGATTGGAAGATTCTGGTTAGATGAAAACGGGATGAGGATGTTTGGTGGGGAATTCCCATGGCTTTTAGCAAATTGTGGAGATATTGATATCTGTGGGGAAAAACGTCCACAGTCATTTTATAGAGATATTATTTGGGGAAACAGAAGGGACCCTTATATTGCGATACTCCCTCCTGATCTTTATGGTAAAAAGTTGTATATAAGAGCTTGGGGGTGGGAGCCGGTTGAACATAGTTATACATTCCCAGGATGTGAAGGGATGCCTATAACAGTCTATGTTTATGCTGATGCTGATGAGGTCGAATTATTTATAAATGGTCGAAGTTTAGGAAGAAAGACATCTGGGTTTAATACTCAGTTTAAAACGACTTATGATGCTACCTATGAGCCAGGAGTAATAGAGGTAGTAGCATACAAAAATGGTATAGAGATCGGTAGAGATAGGATGGAATCAGCTAGTGAACCAGTGTCAATAAAACTTTTACCTGATAGAGATATCATCTCTTCTTCCTATAATGATCTGTGCTATATAAAGATAATTGCTGTAGATAAGAACGGAAAAGAGAGCCCATATGCAGATAATAGGATAACTGTTGAGGTTGATGGGGCTGGGGAATTTGTAGTTTTAGGAACAGCTGATCCGTTATCGACTGAATTATTTGTTAATCGAGAGAGAAAGCTCTACAAGGGGAAAGCACTAGCAATAGTAAAAAGCATCGGAGAAAAGGGAGAGATTAGCTTTAAAGCTAAAGGAGAAGGACTGGAGGGTGCACAGATTGCTATAAAATGTATCTGATAAGAAAGAGAAACTGAAAGTTGCAGGTAGTCTGACACCCTCCATCAAAAAATCAAGAGTTCTCAATATCTGAAAACTACATTTTGGTTTTTTACCTGTTAAAATTGCGCTATTACTTTTATACTTAAAACAGAGGGCAGTCTCCCTTAATCTTATCTACCCCTTTATGTGCATTGACGCTCCCCAAAATTAAACAGGGTTACTAGTCCTTTATAGAAGTTTACATGTTTTATCTTACTATTTTATTTTCATCTTAAAGAAGTTTACAGAATAAGGTTTGAGAGAAACACTCCTACGACATTCTCGGGGTGTGTTATCGTTCTGTGATATTGTCATAGGTAAATAGTTCTGACCTATTATCCTCCCCCGAGATGGGGGCGGAAGGATAAAGGTATGGTGTTTTTATTATAAAAGACGAATTTGTAGGGGCAATTCATGAATTGCCCCTACGGGATACAAATGACATTTTCTTAGACGATTTTGGGTGATATTTTCCCAGACTATTGACAGAAGTTTCCGGACTCCCAGAAATCATCCAAAAACTTTTTAGTCTACATCCTTTATCTTCCTGCTGAGTACCATCACCTCCATCTCATCCATTTTTAAGGGTTTTCTTTTCCAGCTTCCGGCAGTACCTCCCCAGATGTGCTCTACTATATCAACCCCGGTCACATTATAACCTCTTTTA
>Ga0209508_1001631_pt1 | contig 16685 bp, 20 predicted proteins | sample AD_UKC129_MetaG_FD_184427 | JGI IMG/M metagenome (GOLD analysis project Ga0209508, IMG submission 184427) | Active sludge microbial communities of municipal wastewater-treating anaerobic digesters from Canada - AD_UKC129_MetaG (SPAdes) (version 2) | ecosystem: Engineered > Bioreactor > Anaerobic... | reverse complement strand
CGCTTAACAGCAATTCAATGACTGTCTCATTGTCCACAGGTCTCTTGGCCATAAATAAAACCTCCTTTAGATTTCAAAAATATCCGAAAATATTCGCCCTATAGCGACAGAGTATAGCTATAATATACTTCTACCCTCCCTTCTCTCTAATATTCTGTTATATCCTAGGGTCGCCCCTGTCGCCTTTGGCTACATTGTACCACGGAACATCGGTACTTGTCAAGTATGGTATGCCTACGGCATACCATACTTGACAAGTACCGAACATATGTTCGCCCAATTTAACTGTCGTAACCGCCACTGGAAATAAAACCCCCCCACCACCACAGGTATACCGCCGATTTGCCATACCGCCTAAAGGGTGCATACGCATTCGTGTATATCCATTTCTGTAAAAAACTTACAATTTTGTTCGGTAATAATCGAACGTATTGTTAATTTTTTGTTAATTCTTATGTATATTTATGCATTCCAGTGAATATTTATACATTTCCATCCAATTTTTACCAGCGTATTGTCAGCATTTTTTGCGTATTGTCAGCAATCTGTAAATTGTCAGACAATTCCCGGAATGCCCACAAATACTGAGCTGAAGGCACTGGAAAATTTTAGGTGTCAGCATTGTCAGCAAGTGTCAGCACGAAATAGAGTCAGTTACTCGTATACCTCTATATACCGATTTATATGCATTTTCATTAAAAAATACATGAGAATTGACAGCAAAAAAGGGGGGTGTACCCCTTTTTGCTTTGAGGGGGGTATATAGGGGTATTTTGCTGACAATTCTTTAATTTTTTGAGAGCAAAATGCTTAAAAATAGACGTTTGAAAGCATTTTTTAATTGACTCTATTTTATGCTGACAGTTGCTGACAGTGCTGACAGTAAATTTTTACCAGCCCGCAAACGCTTGCCACACCTTGGATACAGCGATCGACTAAAAATGGGTAACTGACTCTATTCTTTGCTGACAGTGCTGACAATAAAGCGTATAAACATGCATACATATACTCTTGACTTGGACATGAATTTATGCTTAGGGAATTTTATCATAAGGATTTACAGTTCTTCCAGATTTATACAATTATTTTAGTTAAAAAGCTAACTAATGCGTGTCATTAATTGTAGAATTAACACACATTAGTGCTTGCCACCACCGCTACCATTACCACCGCCACTTATGGAAGTGGCAGCAGCTGTGGCTGCAATGGGTTCCCGTCTTGGCAAAAGAGCTTTTGGAGTCCCGTAGGGGTAGTTTTCTGGCAAGAAATAGTTGATTACTATAAAACTAAGGATTATAATATAAGGTAGGAAGTGGTTAGACACCACTCCCGGTTTGGTTTTGTATGTTGGTAGAGTTTAGGAAAGGAGTTGCTTGTGCAGTGAATGAGCATGATAAGAATTTGGTAGAAGAAGAAGCTGTGGGTTTGTTGGTATTAGTGCCACGTAAGTGGCGGAATAAGGTAAAAGCGGAAGCGTACAGGCATGGGCTGACGCTGCAGAAGCTGGTGATGGTGTCAGTAGAACATTTTTTGAGTGAGCATTTGGAAAAAATGGTGGTTGATGCTGATGAAAAGTAGAGGCAGGTGCTTCCTTGCGTGAATTTCGTGAAAACAATAGAAAAACATAGAAATAGCATAAAAACAATATCTTTACCAAGGTTAAATGGTTTAAAGCCAGATTTAATATCGACCATGATTAAATTAACAGAAGAAGTCGGAGAACTAGGACAACTAATAGGCAAAATGAGAGGCATGAGTGGAGAAAAAATAGAAATTAATGAAGAAGAACTATATAGAAAAATAGCTGGAGAATTGTTAGACGTAAGTCAAACTACTATAACAATGATGTTTGTACTTGAAGAAGATTGTGATGTAGACATAGACAAAGCTGTGAAACAACATTATGAAAAATTAAAACAAAAGGGTTATTTAGTGGATGAAACAGGTTAATAACTAGCAGCGGTTCATTATATATATAGAAAGGAGGTGTATATGTTTGGTTGATAAGCTGCAGTTTTGTTTGAGTGTGCGTAAGTTTATTGCTAAGGAAAAGGGATGGTTAGGTACACCGTCGGATTTGCTGGAAGAACTGCGTAAAATAGATAGTACGCTACAGATAGACAATGTGTTTCAGTTGTCAGCACTGCTAAGACACAATAAGGAACTGTTGGATAAGTACGAAATCAGGTTTAAGCGTATGAGGATTGGTGCAGGCGGTGTGCGTTATATCATGCTATGGTATGAAGATAATATGCAATATGCTATGAATAAACGCTGGGGTTTGATGCGGGATAGAGGGCGACCAAGAAAAAATAGATGCGATGCAAGCGAAGCTGTTGGACAAGATGCTGGGTCAACTACCAACTAATTAGCACCATAGGTGCTTTAAGTGGAGGTGGTATTTTTGGCAAAGGGTGTTAACTTGGATTTGGCGTATTTAATTTATTTGTTTATGGATGGTAAAACTACTTGGGCAGGGACTTATGATGATTTGCGTAGACCGTTAAAACGTATTGCTAAAGAGCATTTTTGCAAGGATATGACTGAGGACGACTTTAGTGATTTTATTTTTGATATAGTGTGGTTATCGGATAACATTTCTTTTGGTATGAAACTAAGTAAAAGTCTTGATGCATTAGCTGCGTATGGTATTACAGTAGAGAAAAAACGTAAAACTGGCGGTACTAAAGTGTTAAAGCTTACAAAAGCAACGGTCTAAAGAGTGTAAAGATAGACACGTAAGGGAGTGCATGGTGCTATGCAAAAGGTTTTAGTTGGGATTGACCCCGGACATGGCGGGCGTGATCCGGGTGCTGTGGGTTTAGGTGGTACTAAAGAAAAGGATGTTACGCTGGCAATAAGCCTTAAAGTTGCACAAATACTGCGTGATGCTGGGGTTGACGTGTTACTTACACGAAATACTGATACGCATTTAGGGGCAGACCAAAGACAAGACTTGTTTGCCCGCAGTCATAAATTTAATACTGCAAATTGCGATATAGCAGTGTCTATTCATTGCAATTCTAGTGCTAATCGTGCAGCTAACTACTTTGCAGTTTACGTTATAGGTTTAGGTGGGTCTGCAGAAAAATTAGCAAAATTAATTGTTGGGGAGATTAAGGCTGCTACTAATTGGCATTGGGGATCGAATGATGACGGTGTAAGAGAAAAGAACTTGCATATGCTGCGTGAAACTAAAATGCCAGCTATATTAATTGAATGTAATTTTATTAGTAATGCTGCGGTTGAACTGCAGCTTAAAAATCCTGCTTTTCAGCAAGTATTAGCAGAAGCAATTGCAAAAGGTATTCTAAAGTATTTTAAAATGGATGTGAATGGTATGCCTGAGCAGTGGAAGTTAGATATTATTGAAAAAGCTAAACAACTTGGCTTAATTACTCAAGATCATAATCCAGATGAACCTGCTAGTAAATGGTTTGTTTTGCAGGTTTCGATGAACGCACTTAATATAGTAGAAAGTAAGAAGAAGCAATAAACACAGTTATCGGCAAACATACGTACGGTTAATGGTAGTTATTGGTAAATGTTAGGGAGGTGCTGGTGCGAATGGCTTTAGAGCAGGTACTTATATACGGTTTTCCAGCAATAGCAATTATTATTGCTGTGGTTAAAGTTGCAAGGGAACTAGGCTTAGATTCAAGGTATGTCCCAGGATTAAGCTTAGTTTTAGGTATTCTTTGTGGTATAGTAATTTCCTTTGAACAGGGATTGACTATACCTGCAGGTATAGTTTTAGGGGTAGTTTTAGGTACTGCTGCTTGTGGTACTTATGATGTAGGCAAATATACTAAAGTGTAAAGAAAGTGGGGGCTAATCCCCACTTTCTACAATTTGTTTATATTTTTGGAAAGTTATTGGTGCGATTGGGTAGACCAAACGCACTATTTTTTCTGCCAATTCCCTAATTTCCTTTTGCGCGTGTTTGTCTAGACGTAAGTCCAGTAGATTAAATAAAGACCTGGCATTAATACTCATTGTAAGATTTGTTGCTGCAGCCTGTGGAAGAACCATACGAGCATCTTCTGGTGCTATACCGTTATTACTTAATTGTGTGTATACCTCTAGTGCTTTATCCACAAAATCTATAATAGTAGCTTTATGTTCTTCAGGTATGTGGTCTGGTATTACAAAATCTAACTTTTTCTTCGTGTAGTTAACATACCGTTGGCTTTCTACGGTATAACTAGCTATTCGGTGTCTAGTAAGTTGAGCTAAACATGCACGACTAATACCCTTTATAGAAAAGGTAAATACCAGATGTTCAAATACAGATGTGTGTCCATTTTGCAAACAGCGGGTTATTGCTTTAGCACTAGGTTTTGTACGATAGCAGTAACTAATAGCTTCAGCTATTAGTGCATCGCCTTCCGCTAAATTTAAATCATTCTTTATTGAGTTTACTGGTCTAGAGTATGCCACTAACTCAACCTTCAATACAATCACTCCTTTTAGGTAATTTATGCTATTATTATAATGTATATAATAATTTTTGTAAACTACTTGACAATAAATATTATAGATGTTAGTATATGTTCATCGTTAAAATGTTTTGGAGGTGTTATGCTTGTACGTTAAAAGTAGATTAGCTGTAGTTTTAGCTGAGCGTCGTATGCGAATGACAGACCTTGTGGAACTTACAGGAATTTCATTTAATACTATTCGGCGTTATTACTACGGTGACGACATTAAAAAGCTAGATTTGGATATTGTAAACCGTATCTGCCAAGCACTTAATTGTACGATTTCTGATTTATTCATTTTTGTCAATCCTGATGAACAGGAAATAGACAAATAGATAAGTGAAATGCATCCGTAAATAGGGGAGGGATGCTTTTTTGGCTACGAGAGAGGAATTTATAACAAGTGCAGCAGATTTAAGGTTTAGGGCTGGGTTTTCTGTGATACCGTTAATAGCGGGAACAAAAAAACCTATTGTTTCTTGGGAGAAATATCAGAAAGAAAGAGCCGGTTATGGAGAAATACTGTTATGGTGGTCTGCAGAAGATTCACGTAATGATAAAAAGGGTGTAGCAGAAGTATGCAATTTAGGAATTGTTTGCGGCAGTATTAGTGGCGGTTTAGTTGTATTAGATGTTGACCCTAGAAAGGGTGGTTCGTTAGGTACATTATTTAGAAAGTTCGGTTTAGATTTAACAGAAGCAGTTATGGTGGAAACAGGTGGTGGCGGATGGCACATCTACTACAAAGCACCTAAAGGAAAAATAATTAATACTATGGTTTTACTGCCGGGTATTGAGGTTCGCAGTGAGGGTGCTATAGTAGTTGCACCACCGAGTATCCATCCAGATACTGGTAAAGAGTATAAATGGGTATGCAGTCCGTTTGATCGGGAGATTGAGCCTTTACCATTTCAGATTATGCAGGCGATAGAGAAAAAGAAAACAGATAACACTGTTAGCGTAAAAGGATACGGGCCGGAACCAACAGAAGAGACTGTACGAAGTGTACTGCGTGAAGTTCTTCTTAGTGTTGGTGAACAAGCGGATTCTCAATCAGAAGCGATTAATCATTATATACTAGGTAAATTTGATAAGCGACGGGATAAAGAAATAGATAGGTCTGGTTGGTCGTATACTCTTGCAAGGCTGCTTTTAGAAAAAGGCATAGTTGCTCAAGATGACCATATCCGTTTAGCCACAGTTGTATATGGTTCTAACGTACATAAATCTAAATTCAAGAATAGAGCGGATAGATGGCAAGATGCGTGTAGAATAGCTGATGTTGCGATTAACGCAGATTACTCAGAAGGCATTGACGAATTTACAGAAGTTATTGCTAACAAATACAAAATCCCACCATTTCCAGAAAAAATCTGTACTGGACTTATAGGTGAAATAGCCCACGCACTTGATGAAATAAGTGAAGCACCTTTAGCGTATTTATATCATGCGTTAATGACGTGTTTTAGTATTTACGCTGCAGGAAGTGTTACATTAAACACTAACCTGAAAGTTAAACCAACACTATATACAATTTTGTTAGGTCATAGCAGTCACAGTCGTAAATCTACAGCTATAGATAAAGCTATTGACTTTTTTGGAGATGCCTTAGGTGATAATTTTTATGACCGCACATACCAAGGATTTTTTGGTAGTGGTGAAGGTGTTCTTAAAAAATTGGCTGATGTTGGACAGAAAAATTCAAGAGGTTTAGCTAATATCCTGTGGAGTGTAGATGAGTTTGAGCAGGTTATAGCACGAAGTACAATGGAACACAGTATATTAGCACCTTTGCTGCAGACTTTATATGAAAGCGATAGGTTTGAGTATACAACTGTAACAAGAAATGTTCGTGTGACAAATGCTTATCTCAGTTTGTTAAGCTCATCTACTATTGACACTTTTGCATCCATGTGGGAAAAACGCTTAACAGAAGGCGGTTTATTGAACAGGCTTTGGTTGGTAGCACCACATCCTGCTAAGAAGTTGGTATTACCTCCAGAGTTAGGTGCGGAAGGTGAACGTTTAAAAGAAGATTTGCGTGAATTAATTTGGTCACTGGAACAAGGCCCTGTAATTAAGGTAGGTGGTGTTGAGCGTAGGTTAGCTGCTGAAATAAATACACATAAAATACCTTTAACAACTAAAGCGTTAGACTTGTGGACTGCTTTTTATTTGGAAGAATTTCCTATACTTACAGAAGAAGCACCAGAAGCAGCACGTAGACTTGAAACATATGGTTTACGCTTTGCATTATTAACAGCGTTAAGTCGTAAAGAATTTGAAGGTATAAGTAGGGATACTTTAGAGAGAGTCATAGCTTTATTAAAATATGAATTTAGTGTCCGTAAAGCACTAAAACCATTAGACGCTAAAAGCGATACTGCTAAAATAGAGCAGCTTATTTGCAGGAAGTTATGCGAGGGGCAGTTAACTAAACGTGATTTGTATAGAAGTATCAGCGGGCATAGGTATGGTGCTGGTTTATTTGAACGCGCACTAGATAATTTAGCACGAATTGGTTTTATACACATAGAACGCAAAGGTAAACAAGCACTTATAACATTAGTGGATACTCTGGATTAGTTGACTTGATAAAGATATAATGTTATTTTTATGTAAAGTGACCGTTGTATAAATATACAGCGGTTTGCATTTTTATACAAGCCAGGAGGCTGTATTTGCTTGTTTGAACCTTGGGGTAGTTATGACGAATTTTATGAAGCATGGAAAAACGCTGCATTGCACATACCTTTAGATTTATCTGTTGTATATTTGCGTTTGTTAAGTTGTGGTACTAGGCATTTTACAGCAAAGATACCGAAAGACAGTAAGTACATTGTTTATGAGACTACAAGAGATACTATTTGTGGTTGGCATAAGCGTTTAAGCAATCCAGACTCATATGCACGCAGAGTATATTATGGTTGCGACTGGAAGAAAGCAGTTTTATATGCAGAAATTTTTGAAATAGACCCTTTAATGATTGTAAATGAAAATGCTTTTAAATCTGAAAAATATACTGTTATCGGCTCTAACTATTGGTATCGCCCGTATAAAATACTTTTTACAGCATACCAGCAAGGTATACCTCTTAAAGATCTTGTACCCGAATGGTATCACCCAAACTTAGAACAAGCAAAACGTGAATGGTATTATTCAAAATACCATATAATGCTGTATGCAAGTGCTACACAAACTAATAAATACAACACATACAAAAAGCGTATGCATTTGTACAATGCACTTTGTACTGCTGAAAAATTAGGAATACCTATTAAAGATTTATTTATAGATGAAACACCTAAGAATAGAACAGCTTTTGGCATGACTGCCCAAACATTAGGTAAATTAGATGAAGTAGATTCAATGTTTGTTTACGCTGTAGGGTATTTATTAGCTAATGGTGTAGGTGCTACAGATGACGGTGAACTCGAAGATGCGTTACGGAAGTTGATAGTTAAACGTAACGAGTGGAGGAATATATATCGTGCAAAAAAAGGATCAAACACAGAAGGAACAACTTGATAAAAAAGTTGTGGAGTATCTAAAAAGTTTAGAACCTGTGGAGGAAGATGACGCTACATCCAGTGTAGCAGTTTTACCAGCTAATATAGATGAACTTATACAGACATTAGATGAAACGATAGTATCCTACTTAACAGCACCACGTCTGCCTGCGAAAGAAGATTTTAAAACAATGTTTGAATTATCATTAGAGTTTGAAGATTTTCTGCGAGTATTTAAAGAACGTGTTGCTGTTAGTGCATTAACTTATGTGCCAGCAGCGGTACACGCTATGGGTAAACTGGCAGCACAAGGAGATGTCCCAGCGGCTAGAGTATTATTCACTTTAGCTGGTATGGATACTAACAGTAAATCAGGCAGCACCAGTAATGTTTTAACTCAAGTTAATGTAAATGTGCCTACTTTAAAAGACATGGTGGTGGACGCCAGTGACAGCACAGATTGATACTTTATGTGCCGCACACGCTAAAGCAGATTATAAAGATTATTTAACGCAATTAACCCTGCATTTTGTGGATAGACTATTTCCAAAAAGTGCTAAGAAAACTATTATGGATATGCCACTAATTGGGCCTAATGGTTTACGTCAACAGTTAGGCGAATTAAGTTTAGAGTATTTTGCTAGAGCGTATTTTCCAGAATATTTCATTAAACCGTTAGGTGATTTTCATAGAGCAGCATATGAAGAACTAACTAAAATTTTAGCTAAACCTCCTTCACGTAGGCGTTTAGCCAGAGGGTGGCCTCGTGGTTTTGCTAAATCGACTATCTTTAACTTTTTTACACCTACAAATGCTATGGTTTATGGTAAGCGTGGTTTTATACTGCAAGCTTCTGATACTGAATCACAGGCTACAAGTTTCCTTGCAGATATTAAAAATTCTTTAGACGGTAATCCACATATATTCCAAGATTTTGGTGATGTCAAAGGGAATGTCTGGCGCAGCGATATGGTTGCAGTTAAAAATGCTAAAGGTGTTAGTTATGTGGCGGCTATAGGTGCAGAAAGTAGTGCTCGTGGTATTAGGCAAGCACAATTTAGACCACAGCTTATTACACTTGACGATTTAGAAAATGATGAATCCGTGCAAACGTTGGATAGGATAGAAAAGCGGTATAAATGGTTAACACGTACATTAATTCCTATCGGTGATGAAACTACTGACATAATTTATGTAGGTACTGTTTTAGCTGAATCTTGTGTATTTGATAGAGTATTAAACGATCCTGCATGGGATGCACAAAAATATTCAGCAATAAAACGGTGGAGTGACTCACCCTTGTGGGATGAGTGGAAACGTTTATATACAGATTTGACGGTAAGTAAAGAAGAACGCAATAAGCAGGCACGAGAATTTTATGAAGCAAATAAAGATGAGTTACTTAGAGGTACTGAGGTGCTGTGGCCCGAAGGTAAGTCTTATCTTGATTTAATGGAAATGTATATAGATATTGGTGATTTAGCTTTTCAAGCGGAAATGCAGAATACACCGATTAATCCACAGGACTGTATATTTAAACGTGATTGGTTTAGTTACTACGATCCAGAAGTTACACTAAATCGTATAAAAATTGTGGAGTATGCTGGTGCAGTTGACCCATCTCTTGGTAAAAGCAAGCTAGGCGATTATACTGCTATTATTACATTAGGGCGTGGTAGTGATGGATTTATTTATGTTATTGATGCTTTAATAGAACGGATGCCGCCTGATAGGATTATTGACACTATTTTACAAAAAGCAAAACAGTATAGATATACACGTTTTGGTATAGAAGTAAACCAATTCCAAGATTTGTTACGTTTAGAACTGCTTAGAGAAGCAACACGTCGAAATATCTATTTACCTGTCACAGAAATGCGACATAATAAAGATAAGGTCATACGTGTCCAGTCTTTAGTACCATATGTAAAAAATAGATACTTACGATTTAACAGGAATCACACACTTCTTTTAGACCAACTATACAATTTCCCTAAAGGTAGATACGATGATGGCCCAGACGCATTAGAAATGGCTGTACGTCTGCTTAATACAGGGCCAAGCATTAGTGCAATGGAAGGTGGTGTGGATTCCAGTTACAGTAGGAGAACCTCTGATGATGACGATGATAACGCTAGAAGTTATGGTCTTAGCTGGGCAGATTTTTAAGAAAGGGTGATAAAATGCCTTATTGGTTCGCAGTCGTTTTATTGTTGTGGACACCATTTATTTGCTTATCGAGTATAATTATAGGTGCTTACATCATGTGGTGCAAAGAGCGAGGTGCTAATCCATTAACTGATGTAAAAACTATATTTATGCCTGAACCTTCTACTGCAAATAAAAATATAGATGAAACTATAGGTTTTTATGACTAGGAAGGTGGTGGGTACGTGATATATACAGATGACTACATACCAAAAGATTTAATGGATGATGAAGAACTAAAGGAGTTAGAAGCACTAGAAAAATTTAAAATAGACGAACAACTAGAAAAACTAACTGAGCGTGTGCAAAATCATTTGGATTGGGCAAAAAATAGTACAGGGCGTAAAAAAGCGGAAGCCCGTTGGCGAGATGCTTGGAATTTTTGGTGCGGCAGACAATGGGATGGTATTCAGTCTTTTGGTATTCGAGGTAGAGATGCTTCTAGAAAGAGTATGAAACCTTGCCCTGTGGATAACTTTTTCAAGGCACAAATAGAGGGTATTGTCGGGGACATTTGCGATTCACCTGTGGATATTATTTTATCGCCAACAGAACCTAGTGGTGAAGAACTTGTTTTAGCATATCAAGCTGCTGCTAAACATGTATTGCGTGTTAATAGGTTTGAACGACAACGTGAAACCATAGTACGTAATGCAGAATTATATGGGCCAATGTTAGGTAAAGTATATTGGGATTCGGAGTGGGTTGGTGGTTATGACGTACCGTTTGTAGGTGAAGTGCGTATAGTTACTATTTCACCAGAAAATTTATTTATTGACCCACGAGTTAAGGCTACAGATCCATCAGCAATATCTTGTGCTGAATTCATTATATACGCTGTTAAACGGTCTTTAAGTTATATTAGGAAACGCTATCCAGAAAACGGGCATAAAGTACAAGCGGATACCTATGCAGGGTATTTATCTACAATTAATCCTGAACAAGCAGAAGGTGCTATTAGTCCAGAAGATATGTCAGTGTTGCTGATAGAGTATTGGTACACAGGAGAACCTATTGCACCTAATTTTCCTACGGATTTAGAATATGAGCCTTTTACCGATAATACTGGTAAAGGTGTTCATGTAGCAGTTGTTGCTGGCGGAGTATTGCTAGAGCATAAAACATATGTTTATCCAAAATATCCATTTGCAATAGATTGGCTATACCCTAACGAAGAAAGCGGTTATGGTTATAGTGATGCTCATGACATGCTATTACCTCAGCTTATTTTAAACAAATTAAATGAAATAGGTATTGAAGGACATTCTATACATTCTGTGGGTAACTGGGTTACAGATGAAGGAAATATCCGTAATCCACAGCAATTCCAGAAATTTGCGACAACAGGTGGTGCTATCTTACCAGTCGTTGATGCTAGTCGCATGAAGCGTGAACTTGGTGGTGGTGTTTCTGGCTCATTGTTTAACCACTACAATCAAGAACAACGTGCTATGGAAGCTGTTAGCGGCAGAATTGATATAACGCAGGGTCGTGCACCAAGAGGTATACGAGCAGCGTCTGCTATAGCCCTCTTACTGCAACAAGCTGCAGGACGTATTAGACAGCGTTCTAGATCAGTTGCCAGCTATATTGAGCAGGTAATAGATTTAGTTATTATGAATATAGGACATTTTTATACCGACGAACGTTTAATACGGGTTGACGGTGTAGACGATAAACCTAAATGGTTGACTGTAACTAAAGACTCTTTTGTTAGATATAAAAACTATGTGGATTTGGATGGCAACCAGATACAAGAGGAATTTATACCACAATTTGATATTATCGTTAATGTAGGTTCAGAAACGCCTACATCGAAAGTATATTATGCAGAATTAGCAACACAGTTATATGATAGAGGTATTATAGACGAAATAGCATTACTTGAAGTATTAGATTTCCCAAGATGGCGACAAGCATTAGATCGTAGAAAGAAAGCAGAGCAGGAAGCTATGCAACAACAAATGCAAGCTTCTGCGATGCAAAATAACGCTGGTGGAGGTGTTATACCACAAGATACACCTATAAATATACAATCTAATATACCTGAAACACCTGTAGCAAATCCCATAAACGAACCTGTGGGTATGCCTACAGAAAGTGTGCAGGAAAGCGATACTGCTACAACAAATATTCCGCCAGAACTACTAGAACAACTAATGTTATCACTGCAAGGTGTACCACGTAATCCTAGTGGTGCAGTTGTAGGTACTGCTGATGACGATGAACTAACGCAGTTAGTGGCATTGATTCAGCAGTTACAGATGGGTAGAACCCCGATTACCTAAGCGGCACATCGGCTTTTCAGATGTGGTAAATACGCCTACACACAGGGTGTTAAAAATGTGTGTATATTACCCGTCGCAGTATGGGTTAAGCTGTAGGGGAGGATATTTAATGTTTAAAAAAGAAGATGATTTTAGATTTGATTTGCAATTATTTAGTGATCCTGGTGACGATCTTTTAGTAGATGACGATGACGATGATGACGCTGATGCTGGTGGTCTACTAGATGCTTTTGATTTGGATTTAGATGCTGATGACGATGATGAGGATTATAACGATACTGAGGTTATACCTAAATATCGTGTGCAGCAGCTTATTAAAGAACGTGTGAACAAAGCACAGCGTAAGTACCAACGGTTAGCAGACCAATTTAAAGAAATTTTTGGTGTTGATCCAGAAGAAGCCATGGAATTAGCTAAGCAGTATCAGACTACTGCAGGGTTTGATAATGCACAGCTAAATTATGGCGTACCACAAAATAATTTTGTACCTGACGGTTATATACCCGAAGGTGCTTATGCACAGCCTGCACAGTCAACGTATCTTGCACAAGATCCAGTAATCGCAGATTTGCTTGCATGGAAGGAGAACATAACACGCAGGCTTAATACTGAGCGTGAAGCTATGGAGTTTGTGCAGAAGTTTCCGGGGGTTACTGAGATACCTCCAGAAGTAATTGCTAGACGTAATGCAGGTGGTGTTACTTTAGCCGAAGCATATAGTATTTATTTAGGTAATAACATCAATAAACATACAGCAAATGCTCGACGTGAGGGTGCTGAAGCCGCTAAAAGGGATATCCAGCGTAATAAAGCGTATAGTACAGAGGGTGCAAATTACTTTGCAAGCTCTGGTGCTAACGATGTGGATATTCTTAGTAGCGACGAACGTGAATTTGCTGTTAATGTTTTAGGCATGAGTCCTAAACAATATTTAAGGTATAAGAATAAAGCACAGAAGTATCGTTCTATTGAATAGGAGGTGTCATTTTAATGTTTAGATTAGTTGAACAGACTGATAAAGCTCCAGTAATTATGGAGTTTTATGTGACTAATAATGAACCTATTGCTGAAGGTGAGTGTTTAGTTTTCGATAACGGCAGGTTAACCAAAGCACCTGCTGGTGGTGCTGTAGCAGCAGTTTCTCTACACAGTGTCGAAGCAGGTATCGACAAAACCTGTAAAGTACATTTAGTCCTTCCCGGACAAGTTTGGGAAGCAGCTTATACAGGTACTCCAGTTGCCGGCTTTGTGGTAGGGTGTGCCACAGCAGATATAGATGACACTGGCACTATGCTGGACGCTGAAGATGTTGTATCAGGGCCTTGTGCTATAATTGCTATAGATGGTGCGAATGCTAAAGCCAAAGTTGTTTTCAAAAATAGACAGTTATCTTAAAGATAATTTTACTTAATGGAGGTGGCGTGGCATTATGATGACAAGAGAAAAATTTGCACAGTTTCTAGAACCCTATTTATTTCAGGTTTACGAACAAACCATAGAGCAAGGTGACGACCTTGTAACTAGATTATATAACGTAAATACTTCTGAAAAAGCGGAAGAAAAAGTTGCTGGTATCGGTAACTTGGGGTTAATGCAAAAGTGGAATGGTTCTGTTTACTACGACACACCTAACCCCTTGTGGGATAAAGTTTATCGCCATGAAAAATATTCTATTGGTATTATGATTGAGCGGGATCTTTGGGAAGATGCACAATATCCAGAAATTAAATCCCGTATAAACGGTGCTACTTTATCCGTACATCGCACCAGACAGTTACATGCAACAAGCGTTTTCAATAATGCTTTTGATATTAACTTTCCAGGGCCTGATGGCAGACCTTTATGTGATGAACAGCATCCTTTATATCCGGGTGCTACTAAAGTACAGAGTAATGTTGGTACTTCTGAAATCAGTATTGACAACATCGAAGCTACCCGCATAGCTATGATGAATTTCACTGATGACAGAGGTAAAAAACTTTTAATACAGCCGGATACCATATTAGTTTCACCCTCCCTGCAAATGCGTGTGGAAGAATTTTTGAAATCTGATGGTAGAGCCGATACCGATAACAGAGCAGATAACGTTCGTAAAAATGCGTACAACATTATTGTGCTTCCTTTACTTGAAGATAGTAATAATTGGTTTATGGTAGACAGCAAATTAATGAAACAGTACTTGATGTGGTTTGAAAGACGTAAACCTATACCTGAAAGAGATGAAGATTTTGATACTGAAACTCTTAAATGGAAATATGTATGCAGATACAGCTTTGGTTTTCATGGATGGCAGTGGATTTATGGACATAATGTAGCACAAACTTTTCCACGTTAAGATAACACTTATGTAGCTAAGCCTAGTTGTTAGGGGGGGCGATAGCAGAGGGATAGCACAGCGTCCCTCTGCTATTTGCATATTGTAGGGAGGTGTGACGTTAGTGCAATGCGATCAGCATGAGAATATGTGTATGGAAATGCGTACTTTAAATAAACGTGTGACTACATTAGAGAAAAATGCTTTAATCAACGATCACTTAATTGATAATTTATGTGAACAGTTAAGCACACTTACAGAAGAGATTAGACATTTAGCAGTAGAACAAGGAGAGCGTATTACACAGCTAGAAATACAAAATAGCTCAGATAAAACTGAATTGCGGTATTTAGGGGAAAAGATAAACCAAGCTATATCCATATTCCTGTGGGGTGCTGGTGCGCTAGCTACATTCTTATTAGGACTACTAACGTACGTACTCCAAACAAAAGTGTTATCTTAGCGTGGAAAAGAAGGTGGTGTCTTTTTAAATGAATTTGTTAGAGTTATGTAATTATTACTGGTGGAGCATTGACGACAACCCTGCTAATCCGCTGCTTATGGATAAACAAACTTTAGTACAGTTAATTAACCAAGCACGTCAGGACTTAGCTAAAGATTTAAATATTATAAAGGAGGTAACTTTAGTACCTGACGCTAATGGCGTTGTGGATTTACCTGAGGATTTAATATTACCCCTGCGTGTTGTTTGGGAAGCTGGTGGCAATACCACTGAATTAACGCCTATTTATGACATTAATTTAGCGAATGTGGGTTCGTTAGCAGTTACGCAATACCTATTCTTAGAACGATTACGCATACAAATTTTTGATAAACCGCCAGAAGCTGGTGTAGTAAGAATGTGGTATAAAGCGTATCCAGACGATTTAGTAGAAGATACAGACGTACCAGACGAATTGCCCGTAGAATACCATGAATTACTAGTAACCGTATATGTACGCAGTAGGCACGCAATTAAATTAGGACATTTTGCTGTGTATCAAAATTTAGCAGCCTTATGGGAAGATATTAAACGTGAGTTAGCTGGTGTTATTGACGTTCGTATTAAACCTGTGGTTGCAGAGAGGGAGTATTTATGGTAAGACGTTCATTAAATTATTCTTGGGCATCTGCTGATATAAAACAGGAATTTATTGCATGGGAAGGTTTTAACGGTATGGACTTAGTAAGCGATACTGTAAACCTTGCTAAAGACTCTGTAACTTTTGCTCTTAACGCAGACTTTACTACGAATTTTGGTGCTATTACTAAGTGTCCGGGTATAGAAAAACTGTTTCAAGTACCTCCACCAATTAAAGGCAGTGCTTTAGTAACTATAAAAAATAAGCAATACATTCTTATTGCAAATGATAAAGATTTGTATGCCGTGCAAGGCGGACGTTGTATATATTCATTTAATACCAAAGATACATGGCAAACTGGTACGGGTACTGTTGAGTATACTGCTGAAGGTACAATTAAAATACCTAGTGGTCGAACAACAGCTTATTGGCAATCGCCAGTGCTTTCGTTAGGCGACTGGGCTTATGAAGCTACTTGCACCTACTTAGCAACAGTACCCACAGGCAGTACACTGCTTGTGGAATATGCTAACAGTGAAGATAATGCAACATGGTCTGATTGGGCAGAATTACCTAGTAACGGTATACCTAACATTATCACTAAGTATATGCGTTATAGATTTACATTAACCGGTGCTACTACAGATTTTTATGTGGCTAGTTGTACTTGTTATACAAGGGGTGAATTTCAAAATCCCGTAAAAGTGTATTCTGGTTTAAGCGGTAACTACGTTAATTTTGCTACATATAAAGATAAAGTTTACATTGCACATGGCGGTAGACCTTTAGTGTTTAATGGCACA